>ERZ780086.30-NODE-30-length-52866-cov-4.08767_pt1 | contig 52866 bp, 47 predicted proteins | sample MGYA00511575_ERZ780086 | MGnify/ENA primary metagenome ERZ780086 (study PRJEB29588, sample SAMEA2161917) | human gut metagenome | biome: human gut; feature: human-associated habitat; material: faeces | place: Denmark | collected 2008/2010 ...
ACAGATCGAGGTTACATTCGATATCGATGCAAATGGTATCGTAAATGTATCAGCAAAGGATCTCGGAACAGGAAGAGAGCAGCACATTACTATCACATCAGGAACATCACTTTCAGATGATGATATCGATAGAGCAGTTAAGGAAGCAGCAGAGTACGAGGCTCAGGATAAGAAGCGTAAGGAAGGCATCGAGGCAAGAAATGAGGCAGATGCACTTGCATTCCAGACAGAGAAGGCACTCGGCGAGGTAGGAGATAAGCTTTCAGATTCTGACAAGGCTGGCGTAAAGGCAGATCTTGACTCCTTAAGAGCAGCAATAGACAGCACAGATGCAGAGAATATGAGCGATGCAGATGTAGATAAGATCAAGGCTGCAAAGGATAAGCTGATGGAGAGCGCACAGAACCTGTTCTCAAAGCTCTATGAGCAGAACGGTCCTGGAGCAAACGCAGGAACAGGTGCAGGCACACCTGATTACTCAGATGGCGATGTTGTAGATGGAGATTTCACAGAGGTTTAATATATAGAGGATGAAAGGTAAAGGCTATGGCAGAGACAAAGACCGATTATTATGAAGTCCTTGGTGTAACCAAGGGAGCCTCTGAAGCCGAGATCAAAAGGGCATACCGAGTGGTAGCAAAAAAATACCACCCGGATATGAACCCTGGTGATGAAGAGGCTGCAGAGAAATTCAAAGAAGCAGCTGAAGCTTATTCAGTCCTCAGTGACCCTGAGAAACGTGCAAAGTATGATCAGTTTGGCCATGCAGCATTCGACCAGAACGGCGGCGGTGCCGACGGATTTGGTGGATTTGACTTCGCAGACATGGGAGATATCTTTGGAGATATATTCGGAGATATGTTCGGTGGCGCAAGCCGTCAGAGAAATACAAATGGCCCTATGAAGGGCGCAAACATCAAGACCACCATCAGAGTAGCCTTTGAGGAGGCTATATTCGGAACCCAGAAGGAGCTTGAGCTCCCACTGAAGGATGAGTGTGATGTATGTAAGGGAACCGGTTCACAGCCGGGACACCAGCCGGAGGTCTGCGGCAAGTGCGGCGGTAAGGGCCAGATAGTGACAACACAGCAGTCACTTTTTGGAGTTGTACGTAATGTTCAGACATGTCCTGATTGTAGTGGATCTGGTAAGATCATCAGATACAAGTGCAGCAACTGTGCAGGAACAGGATATGTAAAGAGCAGAAAGAAGATACAGATAGCTATTCCACCAGGAGTAGACAATGGTACTAACATCCGAATCAAAGGAAAGGGTGAGCCTGGTATCAACGGTGGTGAGAGAGGAGATCTTACAGTTACCATACTTGTTGATCGTCATCCAAACTTCCAGAGACAGGAGTACAATCTGTATTCATCAGAGCCTATCACATTTACACAGGCAGCACTTGGTGGAGTTATCAAGATCAACACCATCGAAGGAGAGGTTGATTACACCATACCACCAGGAACACAGACAGATACACGTATAAAGCTGAAGGGCAAAGGAGTACCTAACCTCAAGAACCCAACTCAGCGAGGCGATCACTATGTAACACTTGTTGTACAGGTGCCGGAGAAGCTCACAGAGGAGCAGAAGAAGATCCTAAATCAGTATGAGCAGGCAACACTTGTAGAGACAAGACCTGCAACAGATTCAGCAGGACCATTTACATTTGGCGATCACAAGAGAAGAAAGAAAAAGTAGGTATAAAATATATGAAATGGACGAAGCTCACAATAGATACAACATGTGAAGCTGAAGACCTCATAAGCGCCTTCCTCGAAGAGGAAGGCGTTTTGGGTGTTCAGATAGAAGATAATATTCCCCTCACTGAGGAGGAGATGGAGACGATGTTTGTCGATCTCCTGCCGGATGATATGCCGGAAAATGATGGAACTGCAAAGGTGTCCTGTTTCCTTGACGATACATTTGACGTGCAGGAGATAAAGGATAAGGTGGCTGCAGAGATCAGGAGACTGTCAGAGTTCCTTCCTGTCGGAACAGGTGAGATAACCGAGAGTGAGACGAAGGAAGAGGACTGGAGAGACAACTGGAAGGCCTACTTCAAGCCATTCAGACTGTATGACAATATCATCATCAAGCCAACCTGGGAGGAAGTGCCGGAGGATGCAACGGATGAGGATATAGTAATTGAGATAGATCCCGGAACAGCATTTGGAACAGGTTCCCATGAGACGACGAGACTGTGCATAGGCCAGCTCAAGAAGTACATGAAGGATGGAGATGAGATACTCGATGCCGGAAGCGGAAGCGGTATCCTGTCATTTGTTTGCAATAAGCTGGGTGCAAAGCATGTTCTCGGTATAGACATAGATCCGATCGCTGTTGATGTGGCGGGAGAGAACAGAGATGTGAACCATATTCCTGCCGAGGCTGTGGAATTCAAGTGCGGAAATGTCCTTGAGGACCAGAAACTGGTAGAGTCAATAGGCGCAAATTATGATATAGTAGTTGCAAATATCCTTGCAGACGTTATAATTCCAATGTCGGCTGTAGTTCAGAAGTTTATGAAGGATGATGGTATTTTTATATCATCGGGCATTATAAACATAAAAGAGGATGAGGTCAGACAGGCTCTTCTTGACAATAACTTTGATATCGTAGATACTGTCTACATGAATGACTGGGTAAGCTTTGTCGCAAAAAAGCATGTATGAACCAGCGTGTGAGAGGAAATAATCAAATATGAACAGATTCTTTGTAGACGTAGATGGCAGAGATATAGGAACAGATATAAGCATAACAGGCGGAGACGTTAACCATATAAAGAACGTTCTCCGCCTTAAAGTGGGTCAGGAGATAACTGTCAGTAACGGCAGAGGAAGAGATTATACGTGCAGTATATCGGAGCTTGGCAGAGACGAGGTTCTGTGCCACGTCGAGGATGTGAATGATAACTTTGCAGAGCTTCCGGTGGAGGTTACCCTGTTTCAGGGATATCCAAAGTCGGATAAGATGGATCTTATAGTACAGAAGATGGTGGAGCTCGGTGTCTGCCGGATAGTTCCGGTATTCACTGCGCGCACCATAGTGAAGCTTGATGCAAAGAAGGTTGCAAAGAAGACTGAGAGATGCCGGATCATAGCGGAGTCTGCTGCAAAACAGTCCGGAAGGGGAATCGTCCCTGAGATCACGGAGCCGGTAACATTTGCACAGGCGATAGAGATGGCGAAGACTCTTGATATGAATATAATTCCATATGAGGAGGCGGAGGGACTTGCAAAGTCCAGACAGATCATCGCTGATGTGACAGCACCGTCCTCTGCCCGCAGAAGTCTGGGGGTATTCATAGGCCCGGAGGGTGGCTTTGCCAGGGAAGAAGTGGAACAGGCAATGGCGGCCGGGGCGGAATGTATAACTCTTGGACACAGGATACTGCGCACTGAGACGGCCGGACTGGCGGTTATGTCGATCATCATGTTCAGTGCCGACAGGGACAATTAGAACAATATTGTAGAGATTAGTGAAAGAAAGAAGCTTGAAGCCGGACGTATATCGGTTTCGGAATGGTGGAAGACAACATGGAAGCATATTTTGACAATTCAGCGACCACCCCGGTTTATCCAGAGGTGAGAGATCTTGTGGTAAAGTTAATGGAACAGGACTATGGCAATCCGTCATCACTGCACCAGAAGGGTGTGGATGCGGCCAGATACGTGAGCGATGCCAGGGATAAGATAGCCAGGCTGCTCAAGGTTCAGGCGAAGGAGATCGTGTTCACATCGGGAGGAACAGAATCCAACAACATGGCTCTGATAGGAGGCGCACTTGCCAACAGGAGAGCGGGCAACAAGATCATAACAACAGCAGTTGAGCATGCCTCAGTCGGCAGTCCGCTGACATTCCTTGAGGATATGGGCTTTGATGTTGTCAGGATCCCGACTGGAAGCGATGGTGTGGTAGATGTTGACCGGTTGGTAGATGAGGTCGACGACGACACGATCATAGTGTCAGTCATGTACGTCAACAATGAGATAGGAGCTGTCATGCCGGTGGAAGACATTGCCAGACGTATAAAGGAGAAGAATCCGAGTGTACTCTTCCATGTGGATGCCATACAGGCATTTGGCAAATATGTGATATACCCGAAGCGTATGGGAATAGACATGATGTCCATAAGCAGCCATAAATTCCACGGACCAAAGGGCGTTGGAGCACTGTTCATAAAGGACAGAGTCAAGGTCAAGCCTGTGATATACGGTGGAGGCCAGCAGGGCGGAATGCGGTCAGGAACAGAGAATGTACCGGGAATAGCCGGAATGGCACTGGCTGCCGAGATGACCTACAGAGATCTCGATGCAAATGTAGCGCACATGAGAGAGCTCAAGGAACATCTTATAGATGAACTCACACAGATAGACGATGTGTACAGTAATTCCGGGGATGCGCCCCATATAGCCAGCATAACCTTCAAGGGAGTGCGAAGTGAGGTCATGCTTCATGCTCTGGAAGAGAAGGGCATATATGTCTCATCCGGTTCAGCATGTTCGTCGAATAAACATTCCACAAGCAGCACGCTGAAGGCCATAGGTCTGCCACCTGAGAAGCTTGAGTCCACACTGAGATTCAGTTTTTCACCGGAGAATACAATGGAACAGATAGATTATGCAGTCGAGTGCTGCAAGGAACTTTTACCGATACTCAGAAGATATGTGAGGAAGAAATAGGAGGAAATATGCAGTACAAGGCATTTATGATAAAGTATGCCGAGATAGGCACAAAGGGAAAGAACAGATATATATTTGAAGACATACTCTGTAAGAACATCAACAGAAAGCTGAAGCCTTACGGAGATTTCTATATCCGCAAGGAGCAGGGAAGAATATTCGTTGAGTGCAAGTCGGATTACGACTATGAGGATGTGGTAAATGCCCTTGGAAAGGTATTTGGTATCGTTGGAATATGTCCTGTTGTGGTTGAGGAGAACACAGAGTTTGAGAACCTCAAGCAGAAGGTAATAGATTATGTTGAAAAGGCATACGACAGAAAGAACTTCACATTCAAGGTGTTCACCAGAAGAAATGACAAGACATATCCTATGACTTCAATGGAGGTAAGCGCCGAGCTTGGACATTTCCTCCTTGAGGCGTTCCCTGATCTTGCAGTGGATGTGCACTCACCTCAGGAGATAATCAATGTGGAGATCAGAAAGGTAGCGTATATCTATTCGATCACCATACCTGGCCCGGGAGGACTGCCGGTTGGAACGAACGGCAGAGGAATGGCACTTCTGTCAGGCGGTATAGACAGCCCTGTTGCGGCATATATGATAGCCAAGAGAGGAGTTGTTGTGGAGGCGGTATACTTCCATGCCCCTCCGTTCACAAGCGAGAGAGCAAAGCAGAAGGTTATAGATCTGGCATGTCTTGTGGCCGACTACTCAGGAGCCATCAGACTCCATGTTGTCAACTTTGCCGATGTACAGATGGCAATATACGACAACTGTCCTCATGAGGAGCTCACGATCATCATGAAGAGATACATGATCAAGATAGCGGAGGAGCTGGCTGAGAAGAATGACTGTCAGTGTACGATAACAGGAGAGAGCATAGGCCAGGTTTCAAGCCAGACTGTGTTCAGCCTGAACGTTATCAACCAGGTCAGCACCATGCCGGTGTTCAGACCATGTATAGGTATGGATAAGCAGGAGATAGTAGACATATCAGAGAAGATCGGAACATACGAGACATCTATACTGCCATACGAGGATTGCTGTACGACATTTGTTGCAAAGCATCCGGTTACACATCCGGTTCTCTCTGCGATAGAGAAGTCGGAGGCAAAGCTCACAGGAATCATCGAGCCATTGTACCGCAAGGCTGTAGATACGGCAGAGGTCGTTATGTGTCGCGCAAAGCAGTAATACAATATAAAACAGTGATAAAAGACAACAAAAAAGAGATGCTTCATAATAAGCATCTCTTTGATTATCAGATCCATATAACATACGGGGCAGAATAAATGCTATTCTGCAAGGTATGGCTTCAGAGTAGCCATAATCTCATCGATACCGCTCTCTGCATGAATGTTAAGTTCGATAGGCTTTGAGATATCAAGACTGAAAATACCCATGATTGACTTTGCATCAATTACGTAACGTCCTGATACGAGGTCGAATTCTGCGTCAAATTTCGCAATGTCATTGCAAAAGCTCTTGACCTTATCGATTGAGTTTAAAGAAATCTTAACTGCTGTCATAAATAGTCCTCCTAACCCTTGTAAGTTTTTTATGTACTGTCATTATTATATTTTTATAGAATACAAAAGTCAATATAAGGAGTGTAAAATACATGCTAAAAGGAATGTCTGTGGCTGCCACAACACTTGGCTGCAAAGTCAATCAGGCGGAGACTGACAGCATGCTCGACATGCTGAAGGCTGCCGGTGCAAATATAGTGGAATTTGACGAAAAAGCAGATATATATATAGTAAATACCTGTTCTGTGACCAATATTGCGGACAAAAAATCAAGGCAGATGCTTCACAGAGCCAGAAAGATGAATCCTGATGGAATAGTGATAGCCGCAGGATGCTATGTGCAGTCAGCCAGAGAGATTCTCGAGCAGGATGAAGCTATAGATATAGTAATAAGCAACAATAAGAAGAAAAGTATCACAGAAATAGTTAATGATTATATTAATGTGAGAAACAATGAAAAAAATGCCCCGGGTAAAGATCATGAAGCCATGGAATACTTCGTGGATATATCCAGAGAGACTGAGTACGAGGAGATGGGCGGCCATGTCCCTGTGGGACACACAAGGGCATATGTCAAGATCCAGGACGGCTGCAATCAGTTCTGCTCATACTGCATAATCCCGTATGTAAGAGGAAGGATAAGAAGCAGAAGCCAGGAGGCGATCCTTGCAGAAGTATCAGAGCTTGCGGAGGCAGGAATAAAAGAAGTTGTGCTTACCGGTATACACATATCGTCATATGGCAAAGATAAGAATAATGAGGGAGCACTTATAGAGCTTATAGAGGCTATCTCAAAAATCAAAGGAATCAAGAGAATAAGGCTTGGTTCACTTGAGCCGGGGATAATAACAGAGGAGTTTGTGGAGAGGATTTCATCCAATTCGAAAGTATGTCCACACTTCCATCTGAGCCTGCAGAGCGGCTGTGATTCAGTGCTCAAGAGAATGAACAGAAAGTACACTTGCGAGCAATACTTTGAAAAATGTGACATGCTGAGAAAGGCGTATAAGTCCCCTGCGCTCACCACGGATGTGATAGTGGGCTTCCCGGGAGAGACTGAGGAAGAATTTGCAGAGACTGTCAGATATCTGACGGAGCTCAATCTGTATGAGATGCATATATTCAAGTATTCTCCGAGAAAGGGAACAGTCGCTGCCGCCATGAAAGAGCAGGTTGCCCCGGAGATAAAGAATGAGCGCAGCGATGTGCTGCTTAAGCTTGCCCATGACAATAAGACTGCGTATGAAGCCCAGTTTGAGGGCTGTGAGCTTGAAGTTCTGGTGGAAGAGGTTGTAAAAAAGAACAATAAGACATATCTCAGGGGACATACGGAGAGATACATGGATATACTCATAGATGTGGGCGACATATCCATGCCGGAGAGTTTTGTGAACAGCTTTGTGTATGTGACATATACCCAAAATGGGGGAAACCTTCCTTTACTTTTGTAGTTTTTTATATTAGAATAGGAATGTTAATTGGCTCATGAGATAATAACAAGATGAGGACGTGATTTGATGAATAACGAAAGTACACAGAATATTGTTCCAATCAAGGACGCGACAGTGGACGTACGCGAGATAATTGGAGAAGTATACGATGCACTTACCGAGAAAGGATATAATCCGGTAAGCCAGGTTGTTGGGTACATAATGAGCGGTGACCCGACATATATCACAAGCTACAAGAATGCGCGAAGCCTGATCATGAAGGTGGAGAGAGACGAGATCATTGAGGTTTTACTTGAGGACTACATCAAGAATAACCTCGTGTAAAGGAAAAGAATAGTATGAGAATATTGGGACTTGACTATGGAACCAAGACGGTGGGAGTTGCCGTGAGCGATCCTCTCAAGATGACTGCCCAGCCGCTGGAGACGATAGAGAGAAAGTCGGCGAACAAGCTGAGACAGACACTTGCCCGCATAGAGGCCATACTTGAAGAGTATGGAGCGGCAGGAGAGCGCGACCGCATAGAGCTGATGGTGCTTGGCTACCCGAAGAACATGAACAATTCAGAGGGAGACAGATGCGAGGCCACCCAGGCATTCAAGGAGGATCTTGAGCGCAGAACAGGACTTGAGGTTGTTCTGTGGGATGAGCGCCTTACCACTGTGGAGGCAGAGCGGATCCTTATGGACAGCGGAGTGAGAAGAGAGAACAGGAAGACGTACATAGACAAGATGGCGGCTGCGGTCATACTGCAGAACTATCTTGATGCGAAGTGCAGCAGTCTGTGATAGACACAGACCTTCTGCCTTTGTTTTGTGTACGCCTGAAGAAGTATTAAGAGGTTTATATGGCAGAGAACAGGAAGACGGACAACAGTATCATATTTGAAGCAGAAGATGGAACAGAAGTGGAATTCTCGGTTGTGGAGCAGACCACACTTGGCGGCGTGAATTATCTGTTCGTTATAGACAAGGCGGATGATGAATCATTCCTTATCCTTCGCGAGAACAACGGAGCTGATACGGAAGAGATGGCAGCATACGATATTGTGGAAGATGAAAATGAATTAGAGGCGGTCATCAAGATATTTGACGAGCTGCTTGAGGACGTAAATTTGGAGGTATAAGAAAATTGAATAAGAATAATAAAGAGACAGTGAAGATCATTCCTTTGGGCGGTCTGGAACAGATTGGAATGAATATCACTGCGATAGAGTATGAGGACTCTATCATAGTCATTGACTGCGGACTGGCATTCCCTGAGGACGACATGTTAGGAATCGATCTGGTAATTCCTGATGTCACCTATCTCAAGGAAAACGCGGACAAGGTCAGGGGACTCGTGGTTACCCATGGACATGAGGATCACATAGGAGCCATACCGTACATTGAGAAAGAATTAAACATGCCGATCTATGCGACCAAGCTGACCATGGGTCTTATAGAGAACAAACTGAAGGAACACAACCTTATGAACAACACCAGAAGAAAGGTTGTAAAGTATGGTCAGAATATAAATCTTGGGGCATTTAGAGTGGAATTCATCAGAACAAACCACTCCATAGCAGATTCGGCGGCCCTTGCCATATACACACCGGCCGGACTTATTGTCCACACCGGAGATTTCAAGATAGACTACACACCGGTATTTGGTGGAACCATAGATCTTCAGAGATTTGCTGAGCTCGGCAAGAAGGGTGTGCTTGCACTCATGGCTGACTCGACAAATGCTGAGAAGGAGGGCTTCACACAGTCAGAGAAGACAGTGGGAAGAACATTTGACAACCTGTTCAACGACAACAAGGATCACAGGATCATCATAGCGACATTTGCATCCAACGTTGACAGAGTACAGCAGATCATCAATTCAGCTTACAAGTATGGCAGAAAGGCTGTCATAGAGGGACGAAGCATGGTGAACATCATCACCACGGCGTCCGAGCTTGGATATATCAACATACCGGATAACACACTCATAGATATAAGCGAGATGAAGAACTACCCGGATGAGAAGGTTGTTCTCATCACCACGGGAAGTCAGGGAGAGAACATGGCTGCGCTGTCACGTATAGCTGCATCCATACACAATAAAGTAGCCATAAAGCCTGGTGATGTGGTCATTTTCAGCTCACATCCTATACCGGGAAATGAAAAGGCGGTATTCAAGGTTATAAATGAGCTCGAGGCGAAGGGTGCACACGTTATATTTGAGGATACACACGTATCCGGGCATGCCTGCCGTGAGGAGCTCAAGCTTATATATGCGCTCACAAGACCGAAATATGCAATACCTGTCCACGGTGAGTATAGACACCTCAAGAGACATGCAGAGCTTGCAGTTGAGATGGGAATCCCTAAGGAGAATGTCAAGATCATGACCACAGGCGATGTTCTTGAGATCGGTGAGGAGAAGTTCGACGTTGTCGGCAAGGTTCCTGCACAGGGAGTATTTGTGGATGGACTTGGAGTTGGAGATGTTGGAAATATCGTCCTCAGAGACAGACAGCTTCTGTCACAGAATGGCCTCATAATCATAGTTGTGACCCTGGACAGATACAGCAACCAGCTTGTTGCAGGGCCGGATATAGTGTCAAGAGGCTTCGTGTACGTCAGGGAGTCTGAGACACTTATGGAAGACTGCAGGATCACATGTCAGGAGGCTCTCGACAGATGCCTGAGCCGCGGCGTGACAGACTGGGGTAAGATCAAATCCGTGATAAAGGATGACATGGGAGAGTTCCTCTGGAAGAGGACAAAGAGAAGCCCTATGATCCTTCCTATAATCACAGAGGTGTAGAAGGGTGAGAAAATGACAGATACATTGGAACTTAGCAGACAATTGAATGCGTGCATCAAGGATTCTGATGTCTACAAGAATTATCAGTATTGCAAGGATAAGCTTAGACAGAAACCAGAAAAACTTCAGCAGCTCATGGAATTTCGTAAGAAAAATTATGAAATACAGAATAACGAAATGCTTGACAATCCATATGATGAAGTTAATAATCTATTCATGGAATATGACTCCATAGTCCATGATACTATAGTCAATGACTTTATCAGGGCGGAGCAGAAGCTGGTGAGAATGATGAAGCTTGTATATGAACAGATAGCGGACGATCTTGATTTCGATATCATAGATGAGGACGCCCGGTGATTCGCGCTGGCTGGGATGTATTTGTGAACAAGGAGAATAACGATTATGGCTTTAGATAGTGCTAGAAGTATGAAGAAGATTCTGAGGTTCCTTTTTGGACTATTCATCAATGTATGTATTTTATTTATATTGGTAAAGGCTTTCTCATACTCGTATGATTTTGCGTATCAGGTGTTTGCCACAAGGGCTGCGGATCCGGGCAGCAACCGGAAGGCAACTATACAGATAACTCAGGACGAGCCGCTTCTGGATGTGGCGGATTCCCTTAAGACGGCGGAGGTCATCAAGGACAAATACGCTTTTATACTGAAGGTCAGAATAGGCGGATATGCAGATGATATCCAGCCTGGTACATATCAGATAGCACCGAGCGATACAAATCAGGAGATAATAGAGATCATAACGGGAAATGGCAAGAGTTCCTCGGGGGATAGCAGCGGAGACAGCGGTGATGACTCCTCCAGCGAGGACAGTGCCGAGGAATAGACAGAGAGGATAATTATGGTATGTGATGAAAGACTTGCGTCATTTATCAATTCCTTCAATACAGACTACGATGAGGTTGTGACCTCGATCAGAAGAGAGGCAGAAGAGAACAGGGTACCTATCATAAGACGAGAGGCCGGAGAGTTCATCAAGATGTTGATTCTTATGAACAGGCCGAAGAAGATTCTTGAGATAGGTTCAGCCGTTGGCTTTTCTGCCATTTTTATGAGTAGATTTCTGGATGATGACGCACATATAACAACTATAGAGAATTATCAGCCGAGAATAGAAGAGGCGAAGAAGAATATAGTCAGAGCCGGGGCTTCAGACAAGATTACTCTGCTTGAGGGCGATGCACTGGAGATATTACCAGAGATGACAGAAAGCTATGACATGGTGTTCATGGATGCAGCTAAGGGTCAGTATGGCAATTTTTTCACGGAGGCTATACGGCTGCTTGCTCCAAAGGGGGTATTGCTCTGCGACAACGTGCTTCAGGACGGAGATGTCCTTGAGAGCAGATTTGCAGTTACCAGAAGAAACAGAACGATACATTCAAGGATGAGAGAATACCTGTACGAGCTCACCCACAATGAACATTTGGAGACGGCCATACTCAATATAGGGGATGGAATGAGCCTCAGTATCAGGAAATAAACGAAAAATGGTTGGAGGAAACGATATGAGAGATAAGAAACCAGAGCTTCTTGTCCCGGCGGGCGGACTGGACACGCTCAAGGTGGCCGTGGACTATGGAGCTGACGCAGTGTATATAGGCGGACAGGCATTTGGCCTCAGAGCGAAAGCAGACAACTTTTCCATAGAAGAGATGAAACAGGGCGTGGAATATGCCCATGCACATAATGCCAAGGTGTATGTGACAGCTAATATATTTGCACACAACTATGATCTGGATGGAATAAGAGCTTATTTTGGCGAGCTGAAAGATACAGGTGTGGACGCTGTTCTTGTATCCGATCCGGGCGTGTTTACCATAGCTCGGGAGACTATGCCGGATATGAAATTACACATAAGCACACAGGCCAACAACACGAACTACATGACATACAAGTTCTGGTATGACCACGGCATAAAGCGGGTTGTGTCTGCCAGAGAACTGTCCCTTGCGGAGATATCACAGATAAGAGCAAACATACCGGACGATATGGAGATAGAGTCATTTATCCATGGCGCTATGTGTATATCATATTCAGGAAGATGCCTTCTCAGCAACTACTTCACAGGCAGGGATGCGAATCATGGTGCGTGCACCCATCCGTGCAGATGGAAGTATTCCATCGTCGAGGAGACCAGACCGGGAGAGTATATGACTGTCAACGAGGACGACAGAGGAACATATATATTTAACTCCAAGGATCTGTGCATGATAGAGTACATCCCGGAGATGATGAAAGCCGGAATAGACAGCTTCAAGATAGAGGGGCGTATGAAGACTGCTCTGTATGTGGCGACCGTTGCCAGAACCTACAGAAAAGCCATAGATGATTATATGGAGTCAGAAAAGAAGTACAGAGCAAACATGGAATACTACAAGAGAGAGATAGCCAAATGCACATACAGGCAGTTCACAACGGGATTTTATTTCGGGAAGACAGACTCAGAATCACAGATATATGATAATAACACATATGTAAAAAACTATACGTATATTGGAACTGTGAGAGAGGTTACCCCGGATGGCTGTGTATGCTTTGAGCAGAAGAATAAGTTCCTGGTGGGAGAGAAGCTTGAAGCCATGGGCTTTGATGGAACAAATATAGAGTGCGAGGTTCAGGCGATATACGACGAGGAAGGAAACAGTATGGACTCCGCGCCGCATCCAAAGCAGAAATTGAGGGTGAAGCTTGATAAGGAGCTTGAGACCGGTATTATACTGAGAAGAAAAGAGTGATCATAAGGATGTCTGGATGTCAATCCAGGCATCCTCTTAATTTGCCAAGAGCTTTTTTCTCTATGCGCGATACATATGACCTGGAGATCCCGAGCAGCCTGGCTACCTCCTTTTGGGTGAGAGGTGACTGCCCGTCAAGACCGTAGCGCATACATATGATCTCCCTCTCCCTGGATGAGAGGAGCGATGATATGCAGGAGGGAAGCAGGCACAGGTGGTCGTCCTGTATCATTTTGTCCAGAACGTTGACGTTCTCCGAACCTATGATGTCAAGGATGACGATCTCGTTACCCTCTTTATCAGTGCCGATGGGATCGTAGATCGAGACCTCACGCGCCTTCTTCTTCTCGTGGCGGAGAGTCATGAGAAGCTCGTTTTCGATACATTTGGCGGCGTATCCTGACAGTTTGCAGCCTTTGTCGGGTCTGTAGCTGTCTATGGCTTTGATGAGACCTATCGTGCCTATGGACAGAAGATCCTCGGGATCCCTCACGGCGGAATTGTACTTTCTGGATATGTGGGCGACCAGACGGAGATTGTACTCTATCAGAATGCTGCGGGCAGCCTTGTCGCCGGACAGGCACAGCGCAATATATTTTTTCTCTTCTTCGGGAGTTAGTGGGTTTTTAAACGCTTCCATATATGAACTGCTCCCGTAAATTGATTGTACCGGCTGTACATTTGCTGGACGGGCTATTTTACAATTAGTACAGTCAGCTTGCTTATATAATATGTTTATTGTGCAGAAATAGTGCCTATCCACCCTGTAAAAAAGCAAAAATCCGATAAAAGTGCAAAAAAATGTATCTAAATATGTACAAAATGTTTAAAATGTGAAAATACTGTGATATAATACGCTTTAGGTATTTGGATAATTCTGCCTGTGCGTAGAATTGCGAGAGACGTGAGGAGGGTATTTAGAGAATGCGATTAAGCGTGGGACGTAAGAAGATCAGAATTGGAGATGTCCTTGTAGCAGCGGGGGCTATCACGGAGGAACAGCTTCAGGAAGGACTTGCAAAGCAGAAGGAGACCGGCAGAAAGCTTGGTAACGCCCTGGTTGATCTGGGATTTATAAGTAACGACATGCTGATTACGGTACTTACAACCCAGTTGGGAATTGACTACATAGAGCTCAAGGGAGCTAAGATCGAGGAGAAGGTTATACACATGGTGCCTGAGAACATGGTCACCAAGTATCAGGCCATACCTATAGAGATAGATCCTGATAACCCGAACATCCTCAAGGTAGCCATGGCAGATCCAATGGATATCATGGCCATGGACGATATTGGTCTTGTGACAAATCTTCAGGTAGAGCCGATGCTCGCATCTGAGGAGGGAATCAGGAATGCCATAGACAAGTATTACGGAAGCGCTCAGGCTATGGAGGCTGCTGAGGCCTACAGACAGGAGCAGCAGAATGTGCTCGGCGGAGGCGACGAGGAAGAGGGCAACGAAGAAATCGATAATTCCCCTATCGTACTTCTGGTTAAGCAGATCATCGAAGGTGGAGTAAGACAGAGAGCGTCAGATATACATATAGAGGCTCTGGAGAACAGCGTCAGAGTCAGATACAGAATAGATGGTGCACTTAAGCAGGTTATGTCATACGACCTCAGCATACTGGCAGGTATCACAGCCCGTATCAAGATCATAGGCGGTATGGATATAGCAGAGAAGAGAAAACCACAGGATGGTCGTATCACCATCATGGTTGACAGAAGAGAGTTTGATGTCCGTGTTTCTATCCTTCCAACAGTTTTCGGAGAGAAGACGGTTATGAGACTTACATCCAAGGACGGCCTGACAAAACCGAAGAGTGCCCTTGGTTTCGATGCAGAGCAGGAGAAGGTTTTCGATAATATCCTCAGCAACCCACATGGTATCATCCTTGTAACGGGACCTACAGGATCAGGAAAATCAACTACACTGTACACATCACTCAGTGAGCTTAACACAGAGGATGTTAACATCATCACCGTTGAGGACCCTGTCGAGGCGAACATCAACGGTATCAATCAGGTGCAGGTTAATAACAAAGCGGACATGACTTTCGCGGCAGCCCTCAGATCTATCCTTCGTCAGGATCCGGATATCATCATGATAGGAGAGATCCGAGACGGTGAGACAGCAGGAATCGCCGTACAGGCCGCTATCACAGGACATTTGGTTGTATCGACACTGCATACTAACTCAGCGGCTTCGACCATCACCCGTCTTATCGATATGGGTATTGAGTCATACATCGCCGGTGATGCTGTTGTTGGAGTTATTGCACAGAGACTTGTGCGAAGACTTTGTACCACATGTAAGCAGCCAAGACTTGTGGAGGATGATGAGAGAGTTCAGCTCGGTGTTCCGGCTGACGAGGAGGATGTCATCATCTACGAGCCACAGGGATGCCCACTGTGTAACGACACAGGCTATTCAGGACGAATCGGTGTATACGAGATGATGCCTGTATCAAGAGAGCTTCAGGCTGTTATCGCTTCCGGAGCTACAGCGGATGTCATTGAGAAGCAGGCCCTCAAGGAAGGAATGCTCACACTGAAGATGGGAGCTGCCAAGCATGTTCTTGATGGTATCACATCCATAGCAGAGATGAACAAGATTGTTCACAGTACAGTGACCGTGGCCGAGGGAGTGGACATGGGAGAACTGTAAGATATAAGAGATATATAATGAGATTATATATAAATTGTAATTATTAATGCAAAAGGGAAAGGAAGGGACAAGTTATGTTAGACATGAAGGAATTACTTGCCTTCTCTGTAGAAGCAAAGGCGTCAGATGTTCATATAGCTGTAGGTATACCACCTAAGCTCAGAATCAACGGTAAGCTCACCGAGGTTGAGGTTCCGGCACTGTCACCTGCTGATGCGGCAGAGGCAATTGGATCTACTATGAAGGATAGGCATAAGGCCATACTTCAGGACAGAGGAGAGGTCGATTTCTCATTCGACTCACCTGAGACCGGACGTTTCCGTGTCAATGTATTCATGGACAAAGGAAACATGGCAGCAGCGTACAGACGAGTTGAGACACAGATCCCAAGACCTGACCAGCTTGGTATTCCAAGGGAGGTTGTGGAGCTCTACAAGAGAAAAAGAGGTCTGGTTCTCGTAACAGGACCTACAGGTTCTGGTAAGTCGACCACACTTGCTTCTATTATAAATAAGGCGAATGAGAACCTTACGGATCATATCATCACACTGGAGGATCCTATAGAGTACATTCACCATCACAACAAGGCAATAGTTAACCAGCGAGAGGTTGGTATGGATACACTCAGCTATGCGAATGCACTCCGTGCAGCACTCCGTGAGGATCCTGATATCATCCTCGTAGGAGAGATGCGAGATCTTGAGACTATCTCCACAGCCATAACCGCTGCCGAGACAGGACATCTGGTATTCTCCACACTGCATACCATCGGTGCGGCGTCAACCATCGATCGTATCATAGATATCTTCCCTACAAACCAGCAGCAGCAGGTAAGAGTTCAGCTTGCAATGGTTCTTGAGGGAGTTATCTCACAGTCACTTCTTCCTATAGCAAGCGGCAACGGACGAGTTGCAGCCTTCGAGGTAATGCTTGCATCACCTGCTATACGAAGTCTGATACGAGAAGCCAAGACTCATCAGATCCAGTCAACTATCCAGACAAGCAGAGCCTTAGGTATGATCACTATGGACGATGCATTGTATGATCTGTATGCTTCAGGAACCGTCACAAGAGAGGTTGCCATGACATACGCACAGGATCAGCAGTACCTGAGAAAGAAGATCAACGGACAGTAAGATATATGGAATAATCGATTACCATATGGAAAAATGTGGTATAATAACCAAGTCGCATTGTGCACATTATCTAAAAAATAACGTGCAAATAATTAAATGTTGATTAAATCTGTGTGGTATAGTAAGATATTTTACATATAATTTATGTTGCATTATTGCGCTTTTAAAGTGCAGATACATGAAAACGTAAGAATATTAAGATTGGGTCGGAGGAGAGACAATGGCAGTATTTAATTACAAGGTTGTTGACAGAGATGGTAAGAATAAAAAAGGTACCATCGAGGCCCCTAACAGAGACGGTGCTGAGAAGAAGCTGAAGTCAGAAGGCTACTCGATCATGAGTCTGACGGAGCAGAGCAGTCCACTGGGGGAAATAGGTTTATTTAAGAAGAAGGTTAAGTCAAGAGATCTGGGTGTATTCTGTAAGCAGTTCTCGGCGGTTATCAAAGCTGGTGTTACTATCATATCAGCACTTGAGCTGATGGGAGATCAGATTGAGAACAAGACTCTTCAGAAGGCTATCGTGGATGCCCGTACATATGTAGAGAAGGGCGGAACTCTGGCAGATGCGTTCAGAGTAAACCCTGATGTATTCCCGCCTATCATGATCAACATGGTGGCAGCCGGTGAGATGTCAGGTAACCTCGAGATATGTCTTGACAGACTGGTAGAGCATTTTGAGAAGGACAATGCACTGTCATCCAAGATCAAGGGTGCCATGACATATCCTATCGTAGTTCTCTGTGTTATGGTTATAGTTATCATAGTAGTGCTGGTAGCGGTTATCCCGAACTTCTCAAGCATGTTTGATGAGATGGGCACGCAGCTCCCGCTTGCCACACGTATGATGATGGCTGCGGCAGATTTTGTCATGTATAAGTGGTGGCTGCTCATCATCATAGTTGCAGCTATAGTTTTTGCTTTTAAATTTTTCAAGAAGACTCCGTTCGGTGAACAGCTCTTTGCGAATATCGGACTTAAGGCACCGGTATTCGGCAACCTGAATGTGAAGACAGCGTGTGCAAGATTTGCCAGAACTATGAGTACACTGATGGCGTCAGGTATATCCATGATAGATGCGGTTGAGCAGGTTGCGAAGATGATGGACAACAAGATCATCAGAGATGGTCTTATGGATGCTAAGATTCAGGTATCCAAGGGTGTGCCTCTCTCAAAGCCTCTTAAGGATATGACGATGCTACCTCCTATGCTCTCAGCCATGACAAAGATCGGTGAGGAGACAGGAGATATAGAGGAGATGCTCAGCAAGGTTGCTGATTACTATGATGAGGAGGTTGAGGCAGCAACGAATGCCTTGACGGCGGCTATGGAGCCTATGATCATGGTACTTCTCGCGTGCGTGGTTGGTATGATCGTTGCGGCCGTATACGGACCTATCATGAGTATGTATGACGCAATGGACAATGTATAAGTAAGATATAAGTATTTTTGTTGCACCTGACCCGGGAGCAGCAGGAAATATAAAACAGGTTAAGCCCAGCAGTACGAGGATGCTGGTTTAATATAGTACCAAAGGTACATAACAACAAACAACTAAAAACAATAAAAAGGAGAGTAATGTTATGAAGAAAAACAACAAAGGTTTCTCACTCGTAGAGTTAATTATCGTTATTGCCATCATGGCAATCCTTGCAGGAGCACTTGCACCAGCACTTATCAAGTACATCAATAAGTCAAGAAGATCAACAGATATTCAGAATGCAGATACAATCAGAAGTGCATGTCAGACAGCACTTTCAAACCCAAATGCTTTTGATGCACTTGGAACTGGAAAGACATATAGTTCAACACAGCTTCAGACAGCTTCAACAGACTCATTCTGCGCTGAGACAGCTTCAGTGCTTGGAAGTAATATATTCAAGCAGAAGTATGGTGATAGCAAGGGAAGTGATTTTTCAGTTACAATCGATCCAGCTGCAAACACTGTTGTAGTATACGGTGGAGACGGTTCTGTAGAGATAACACCTAATCCAGCACCGGATTACCAGAATTAATAATTATACGTAGAAACTTAAAATACTATATTCGGATGATCACCTCGTAAGATTTTATACGAATATAATTTAGAGGCATATTAGGCAACAGACACCCTGTTGAGGGTGATCTGTTGCGTAGTTTGCTTCGGTGTGTGCTGTTTGTATAAAGCACAGGTTCTATTTGATGTAGAACCAATTTGCAGTCAGGAGTGTATGTGCATGCGAAGAGGCAGTTATGAGATGGTGCAGACTCGCGGCAACGCAGCTTATGGCGGCAACTGGCTTACTTGTGGGCTGGTACTTATTTTTCGGGAGTCTTTCTTCTATATAAAAGGGTCATTATATGGAGATAGATGACTATTAAAAGGGTGACAGAATGTTGACCTTTATTCGGACGGTTATCCATCCGGAGCAATTATATGAATGGGGTGAACAGCGGTAAGCTGGTACTCAAAGCAATGTGGATTTTTCCATACAAAACTACTGATTAGCGAGGGAGGCTATTAAAATGGCGAGTAATAACAAAGTCTTAACAATCGACATTACAAATGAAAGTATTACAATCGTTGAAGTTACACCTTCAAACAAGAAGCAGTCAACGATACACAACGCTATCATCTTCGAGACACCGGAAGATGCCTATGAGGATGGCGTGATCAGAGACAAGGAGAGAATAGCAGAGGCTATCAAGTCTCAGCTCTCAGCAAATGGAATAACAAACAAGAACGCGATATTCGTTCTTACCTCTACAAAGATCGTTAACAGAGAGGTTCTTGTACCTTTCGTTAAGGAGAACAAAATCAAAGGAATTATTAATGCGAACTCATCAGAGTATTTCCCTGTTAATATAGAGGATTACGTAGTGTCTCATACAGTGCTTGAGACAGTTACTGATGAAGAGAATAACAAGCAGCTCAGAGTCCTTGCGGTTGCTGCACCGGAGAATATGGTAAGATCATACTATGATCTCGCAGCTATGGCTGGACTGAAAGTAGTAGCACTTGATTATATTGGTAATGCAATGCTTCAGTTGATCAAGACTCAGACAACAGAGGCAATGACAACTATGGTAATCCAGTTGGGCAGCGAATCTACAGTGCTCAACATCGTAAAAGGAGATACACTTCTCCTTCAGAGGACAGTTCCATACGGAACAAATGTTGTTGTGAATGAAGTTATGGATGCGAAGGGCGTGGATGCAACAACGGCCATGACATTACTTCAGAATGAAAGACTTCTCACAGTGGATTTCGATGACAACGCCATAACAGGAGCGTTCAGATATCTCATCAACAACATTGGCCGTGTGATGGACTTCTTTACTTCTAAGAATCCTGACAAGCCGATCGATGATGTATTCCTCACAGGCGATGGAGCCCTTATAAAGGGAATCGATGGATTGTTCAAGGTTCAGCTCAATGTATCGACCAGAGTTATGGATACATTGTACAACATCAAATTCGACCCAAAGATTGATCTCAAGATTTATAACCCGGTATACCTTATGGTTCCAATAGGAGCTGCCTTTGAGCCTATGGGCTTTGAACTCAGCGAAGCAGGAAGCAAGGGTGGCGCAAGCAGTGTTGACACAACACCTCTGGTTATAGCGTTTATCATCATTGCAGTCATAGTTGCAGGCGGTGTTACAGCATACTCATTTATAGCTAAGAATAAGGCACAGTCAAAGCTTGATCAGGTGAACAGAGATATAGATTCCATCAAGGATATAGAGCAGATTGTTCAGGACTATGATGATGCAGAGTCTGTATACATGGATGCTCAGAACATGTACAGCTACACAGAGAACCTCAACGAGAATGTAGGAACACTTATTGCAGAGCTTGAGGACAAGATGCCAAAGGGAATCAGCGTGACAGCATTTGATTCATCATCGACACAGGTAAGTCTCACAGGAAATACAAAGTCCTACGAGGATATAGCAGCATTTGCCATTAATCTCAAGGATATAGAATGCATTGACAATACATTCATAGAGTCTGTGACAGAGAATGTGAATCAGGATAGTGGAGACACTACATATGATTTTACTGTTACATGTATCTATAAGGATGTAAACGCAGATGACACCGAGGCTTCAGTGGATGAAGTATCAGTTAATTAAGGAGGGACTATCATGGATTCAATCACAAAGGGACAGAGAAATCTATTATTATTCTTATTGGGAATTGCTATCTTGGTGCTTCCTATAAGATTTCTTGCCATGGGCAATTTCGATGACAAGAAGAGTATTGATAATCAGTACAACGAGAGACAGACATATTACAACAGCCTGCTTGAGAAGGATGCGAACAGACAGCAGTACATAGCTGACACTGAGAAGTACAAGGCTGATTACGAGGCTGTGCTTGCACAGTTCCCATCAGAGCTGTATCAGGATAACACAATCATGTATTTACAGGGTGTAAAGGATAAGTATAAGTTCAACTTCCCTACTGTAACAATGGGTGAGGAGACACTCTTCTATACACTTGGTGCAGGTGCTGTGGGCGACGTTACCGTTGCTGACAATTCAGGTGCATCAACAGATTCAGCATCAACAGATGTGACTATAGATGAGTCAGCATCAACAGCGTCAGGCTATAACTGCTATTCAGCATCATTCCCTGTCACATATGAGGGAGATTACAAGGATATCAAGGATGTCATCGACTACATCAAGAATGGTGACTATAGAATGACTCTTGATAATGTGACAATAGCTTTCAACGATCAGACAGGAAAGTATGAGGGAGATATGACTATCACCTCTTATGCAGTAAATGGTGATGACAGAACTACAGATCACGCAGATGTGAATGTACAGACAGGTACAAACAACATCTTCGGAAACCCAACAGTAAAGTCTACTACGACTACAACCACAACAACAGCCCAGTAGATACAGGCACACTGAATGGAGTGAACAAATAAATGGTTAAATCAAACAATAAAGGATTTAGTTTAGTAGAGATTATAATCGCTGCTGCCATATTTGCCATTCTGATCTATCCGATAACCAATGCATTGATCACAGCCACTAAGACTGGTACTAAGTCAACGAAGAAGCAGTACGCAGTCGAGAAGGCAGAGGAGATCATGGAGAGCTTTAAGACCGCTGATCTGTCAGGAAATGTGAATATTCCTGATGGCAATGGAACAAAGACATATTCCTTTACAAAGGGAACGCCATCGGGAAAGTCTATAACATTGCCAAATTCTAAAATGGCGGAATATTCGGACACAACCTACACCTGCAACGATGTATCCATAGGAAAGGCTTATGAGACCTACACCTGTCAGGTAGATGTGAATGATGCGGCATATCAGGTTCTTAAGAATGGCTACGTACTTACAGGTCTTGAGGGCGGTGCAACCTTCAAGAGTGATGGAAGCGGAGCTGTGAAGACTAATGTTACGGAATCGGGAACTATCAGAAATCTGGACAGTAAGCAGTCAGCTATCATTATAGGGGCTACCTATAATGTGACTGCAACAGGCAGCAATCTTGATAATCTTGCATATCAGTATTTCCTGGATGCGAAGCTTGACGTGCTGAGAAAGTATGATGTGCAGTACAACCATTATCTTTCCGGTGGTGGAACCTTCGATGAAGATCACTTCCAGAAGAATACGAAGATCAAGATATCAAAGCTTGGCTCCACATATACAGTGGAGTGTTCTGTGGAGTACACAGATTATACAACCGTTTCGGTTATCAGGTCACAGTATGAGAGCTCAGGCAAAAATGTATACAAGCCTACCACCTTATATGGTGATGGAATAGTATACAAGCAGGAGTTTACGAATGGTCTGCCACCTGTGTATCTTCTCTATGTTCCAGCGATATACAATGGTTCATACTGTACGACAGATACCATAACGGTGGATAATTCAGGAATATCTGAGAAGGCAGATGTGTATGTATTCGAGACTACAGCAGAGCTCAGCGATACATATAAGAAGATCATACGTGAGCAGTTCAATGTTACAAACGTTGATGATCTTACATATACGAATGCAGATAAGAATACGAAGATGTCAGATGTCAAGGTGAGACTTAAGCTTGCAGCGGGAGCAAAGACGTCAGATCTTAATGTGTATGCTAATTTTGACTTTGACAATGCTAATTCAGACTATCCTGTAGCTCGCTTGACAGAGGATCAGAGTGACAGTGTATATATGTATGATATAACAGTTACTTTGACAGACAGTGAAGGAAACAAGACAACAGTTACTGGAACAAGGGGGAAGTAACAGATGATTGAGAGATTAAAGCGAAAGCTTAGGCATACCGATGATCACGGTTCAAGTTTCGTCCTTGTAATAGTTGCGACCACATTCATGTGCATTCTTGCTTCAGCGATACTTATGGGAGCTATGATGACATACAAGCTCAAGTATTATAAGCTGAATTCATTGAATAACTTTTATGAGGTAGAAACTGCACTTGATGAGATGTATGCGGGCGTAGGAGCAGCGACCAATGAGCATCTATATTCAGCGTACACAACTACGGCTGAATTGGTTGTTGTGTATGATACTAAGGCTCAGGCGTACACTACTCTTGACAATAAATCAGCGAATGAGCTTTTTAAAAAGCTTTTCATGACAGGCTTTGTTGCAGATACAAACTATAAGAGCCTGCAGAATGTGACAGAAACACTTCAGTCTTTCATATCTAACGAGTATGATGCAGCGGACAATCCGAATGGAGTCAGACTTGACACATCAAACATGAAGCTGATATATACCGATGCGAATAACAAGACTACGACACAGTCCTATAAGAGCAACGGTGCAGTGATGACTGCGAAGGATTCCGGCTACGAAAATGATAAGGTTCAGTCTGTTACCTTTAAGAACATCTGTGTTAAGAGAAGTGTGGATCTGCAGGGATCAACAGCAGGAACTTATGAGCAGTCCATCACTACGGATATTGTTCTCACGGAGCCTGAGTACAATGTTTCATTTGACACAAGCAGCGTATCAAACAATACATTGTATGAATATGCGATACTTGCGGATATGGGTGTCGAGGTAGGAGAGGACAACGACAACCGGACAACCGATGCACAGGTTAAGGGTAACATCTACGCAGCAAGCGATTATTACAATAAGGATTACAACGATGTAGCCGAGACAAAGGTTACGAACAAATATGAGAGTAAGCCTAGTACAATGTGGGGAACAAAGGACAGCAGTGCTTATTCCGGAATATTTGTAAATGGAAAAAATACATCACTTACACTCAACTCTGATGTTGTTGTGTGTTCAGGTTCTCTTGCAGCATACAATGGAGCAGAGATAAACCTTTCAGGTCGTACACAGACTCTTTCAGAGCTTTGGGCAGACAATATTGTCATAGGTGGAAAGGATGGCGGTTCTCTTAAGGCTTCTGCTGATGCATACATATTTGATGATACAGAGCTTAACGCAGAGAAGGCGAGTCTTAAGTTTACTCAGGGTAGCTATTTTGGATATAGCTACAATGCTCAGGATACAAGAAGCCTGAATTATCTTAGACAGAAGGGATACCTGGCAACCGGATATAAGCTGAGATCACACTTCAGTGACAGTGCGATCATAGTAAATGGTAAGAATTCAACACTTGATCTTCAGGAACTTAATTCACTGTATATAGCAGGTAAGTCATACATTGAGTTCTCTAAGATTGCAGCGTCCAGTGTCCCTGAGGATGACGAGAATATAACAGTTGATGAGAATGCAGATTATGCATTCACCACACTGGAGGATTATTCCACAGGACAGTCTCTTGATGTGAAGACAAACCAGCTTATGTTCCTTACCCAGTGGTCTGTAGTGAACAACACTGAGAAGGTTGACCCTGACACAGGAATCACTACAGTTACACTTCAGTTCCCAAAGACATTTGAGGCAGATGCGAACATACTTGATCTGTATGATGATTTCCTCAATGATCTTGCTACAGAGGGAGATAAGGGTGTAACAGCAATTAAGCAGACTGTTTCAGGACATGATTATTACTATCTGTATATTGAGGATGGAAAGGATTCATCCAATGTAAGCAATGCAGAGAGGTTTGCTGAGAAATATTATAAGCTTCTCCAGGATTATGGCGATGAGATAAGCAGCAAGCTTTATAATGTACAGAAGTACGAACAGTTCCAGGTTAAGCTGGTTCTTCCGGCAGAGGGCAAGATAAATGCAAGTGGTGCTGTCACAGATCAGAATAACGATGATTCGCTGTTCCTGAGAGCATCCACAACTACCACAATGGATGTGGCTACAGCTCTTGATAATGTTTCAACAGGCAAGGTGTTTACTAATATTCTTGGAAACAAGGGCACAGACAACAATAAAAAGGCATTTAATGATCTCAAGGCGGATGCACTTAAGCTTGCTGGTTCAGGAACTGCAAGTGACGAAGAACAGACAAGCACATTCCTTTCATATATGTATATTAATATGAAGGATCATCTGTCGGTTCTTAACAATGTGGATGATAAAACAAAGCGTACACAGAATGCGTGGGAAATAGCTAATTACACTTCCTCATCGGTAGGATATTTAAGCTCATATGATAAGGATAGAGATACATATTCATATGATTACAGTATCACTCCTTTAAATCACTATGTTGATTTAGCTTATGTATTTAGCAAAAACCTTTCAATTGAGAAGACAATTGGAAATGCAACAGATAATGAGGCTAAAACCATAGTTATCAATTCTGGTGATGTTAAGCTCCAGCCAAACAATGGTGATGGATCATTCCAGGGAATTATAATTGCCGGTGGTAATGTAAGATTTGATGAGAATGTTAAGAGCTTCAGAGGTATGATAATCACTGGATCAAAGCTTATAATTGACCATAATATGTCAATATCTGCAGATGCTGCATTTGTTGCAAATCTTCTTGAACAGTGTTCAGAGAGCACAGACGAAAAGCTCAATACGCTTACAACAAAGGTGCTGAAGAACTATACATCATCCAAGAGCGAAGGTAACACAGAGGTAACAGGTGCATCAATATCAGACATCTCATATGAAGATATTCTTGTATTCCAGAACTGGAAGAAGAACGTTGAATAGGAGGGTGTAGCTGATGAAGAATGTTATAAAATCAAATAACGGATACACTCTTGTAGAGTTGATCATTGTCATCGCAATTATTGCGATAATGTCGGGCGCTGGTATATTTACAGTGTCTATTATAAGAACATCTCAGGCGACTGCCTCCATGCAGAAGTTTGACAGTGAGCTGTCAGCACTTGAGATGAGAACCAGGACACAGAAACGTGGAGAGGCTATAAAGATAGTACAGAACGATGATAACTATGATATCTTTTATGGTACATGCTCTGACGGAAAAGCAGAAAGCTTCACGGCCAACTCGACAACGCCGGATAAGGTACTGGAGAGAGTAACTATATACTATGCAGACGATTATGATGCAGATTCAGTGACGACACCTGTTTCTGAGCAGGTTATCATTATCAGAAAATCTGACAGTCAGGTGCTGACAGGATATGGGGAGTATCGCTTCTGCAAGTATAATAGCAGTAATACTGTTGGAAGGGTAAACCTGAACCAGTATACGGGCGGACATACATATGGAAAGAATTAGGGGGTGTGAAGAATGATACGTAAAAACAAAGACAAGGGCTTCACATTCATAGAGCTTATACTGTATATGGCAATCCTGGGAATATTCATGGTTGCTGTTATGTCCCTTATAACAACAACTGTTGCGTCACATAAGAAGCAGTCGTCCAGACAGAAGCTTCAGTCTCAGGCAACTGAGACGTATGATGCGATAGCAGACATACTGATGGGGGCAAGTGATATCAAGATTGATGGAACTGCTTATGTACAGACCGGAACATCATTCACTCAGGTTACAGGAAGTTTTATTGTTCCTGAGGATACATATGTGAAATCCGCAGGAGCGGGAAGCACACTCCGCACGCAGGGAGGCGTTGCCGATGTGATCCAGGATATAGTGTCGGATAGTGGTGTGATAAAGAAAAAAAGCAATAGCTATGATATAGCAGATGTCAAGCCTTTTGGTGGCGCAGGTGCCTCAGAGGATGTGCACACATTTATAGATGCTGATTATCTGTGGATTCAGTATTCATCTGAGCTTGATAAGACAGCGTTCTGTACGATTACCTATAGCAAGACAGACAAGAAGCTGTACATATCCAGACAGGAGCTTGATGATGAAACGCTTAATCAGGCAAAGCAGGATCTCAAGAGCAGCGATCCAGCAAAGGTAAATCAGGCACAGGCGGTGCTTTCTTCTTGTACAAAGTATGTGGATGCAAGCTCCAAGAAGGGTACAGTGCTTGCTAACAACGTGGAAAGCTTTCAGCTTCAGGTCAATCCGGATGATGACAGCGTTGCAGTTATTATTGGCTTTGAAGATACGAAAACAAAAGAGACATATAAAGTAACAAGTGTAGTTGGACTCAGAAATTCATTCGTGCTCAAGAAGCATGAGTGGGATTAATAGAGGAGGAAAATACAGTGTTTAAGAATAAAAAAATAGTCTTATCATCTATAGCTATTATATTCGCACTTGTAGTCAGCTCTATATTTGTGAATTATACACTGGCTAACTCCGATTCACAGGCTTCCCTGAGTGATGCGAACGGCAGCGGAAGTACATCTACAAGTCTGACAGGATTGTCCAATATCGATCTGGCAGTCAAGAACTCCAACGATGCTGGCAAGAAACAGACAGGAGAGGACAAATTCAGAATCGTCCAGATAGTACCTGATTCATATAGTGGAAATGCAGATATGGATGAGAAGCTGAAGGAAACCGTTACTGATAGCAAGTTTTCAGGTGATGCGAAGAAGCTGACAGGATACGATTCAACAACATATCTCTGGAGATATGTGTATGCAGGTGAGTATTTTAGACTTGCAGTGTTCAATGGATATAAGACGATAAGCGATAACATGGCTGCCGGTGCGGTGACTCTTACAACTTGTACAGTCAGCGAGCTGAACAGCATGGATACAACAGCCCAGGGAATCCTCAATCAGGCGGATTTCATATATATTTGGGCAAATGGTGCCAGTGATTATGCCAGCACATCAAATGATATAAGCGAGGATCTGTATAACTGGCTGGATGCGTATGCTACAGCAAACTCACATCCTATAGCATTGTGTACAGGAACTCTGTGTACATCAGAGCCAGAGCTTATAACAGGAAATAATGATGATTACAGAATGGGTGCACTTGCATACAAGCTGATCACCAAGGGTGCTGTGGCAAGATATGATAATGTTCTTGTTACAGAGCCGGATTTCTTTAAGACACTTTATCAGGAGGCAGATGATAACAAGACGACTCCTGATATAAACAAGACAACAAAGACGATCTCTGACTTTATTCTTCAGGCAGAGAGAAAAGCCAGCGAGGGTGGTAGCGATTACCTTAACTATGGAACATACTATAAGTGGTATGAGGGTGTATCAATACTTGATTTCCTTGATGGTAACATACCGGATAATATCAAGGATTCCACATATGATAAGGCTGGTTCAAGATCAGGTCTTACAGGAGACAGAAAGTCGTGGAACTTTGATAATGCTAAGATACTTGTGATTTCAGAGGACGGAGCCGGCAGTGCAATGTTCAGTGAAATCACAGAGAAGAACAGCAGTGCTACACGTGGAGACATGGCTTCTGCTGATTACACATTCAATGCGAAGACAAATACATGGGAATCTGTACAGAAGGCTCCAAACAGCGATCTGACAGGACATATGTATGCGAATGGTACTTCGAGCAGTGGTACAGGTCTTTCAAGATATGTGCCAAGTGGTGCTGATGTTTATCTCATTGACAGTGCCGATCTTGTAGAGGCGATTACCAATGGCGGTAAGGCATTTAAGAACGTCAACTTTGCAACATCATACTATAAGGATGTTAAGACAAAGTCAGTTACTGGTACAGTGAAATGTACTGATGATGCAGGTGATGCAGTGGATCCAGCGGCAGATATGTATGCATATCTTGTAGTAGAAAATGGAACACAGCTTAATCTGGCAGGAACATCAGTAGATATTCTTATGAAGGCTCCTCTTGAGATGAAAGAGGTTCCAAAACTTGACGAGAATGGTCAGGAGATAAAGGATGCAGATGACAACACTGTTATGGAGACTGTATATACATACAGCTTTGACAGACTTAGTTCTGAGTTTAACTACAAGGTTGTAGTAGCAGGAGATGTCAGTGATGATCAGTTCCCTTATGATGATCTTGTGGTAGGAGTAGCTGACAATTCAGGTCTTGTTGACGGTAGCGAAACGGATTATCAGTATGATTTCAATGTTAAGACAGTTGACGAGGACAATGTATCAGGATACACATACAGAATAGACGCAGCAGGAACAGAAGATGAGAATGTTGTAGTTACATATCAGGATTTCCAGAATAATCTTGATAAGGCAGGTCTTAATTATGAGTATAAGAGTGATCTTGTATATACTAATCTGGATTTCTCAGATGCGGCAAAGGTTGTTTCGTATGTTACTGGTCTGCATGACAAATATCTCGAAACCCAGGCAGTATTCATGAATGGTACTTATGATAAGCTTGATCTCTCAGAGTATGACTTTGTATTTATTGACAAGGGTACATATAACAAGGAGATAGGTACAGCGGTATTCAAGGATCTGTGCAGTGCAGTCGAGAGTGGACAGTATTTCATAGTTTCTTCAAAGGCTGGAGATGGAAAGGGCTCAGGAGATGGCGGAGATGATGATTCAGATCCAACTATTCCAGTAGTTGATTCACCATCAGCGAAGGCTGTGGCAGATGTGATCAATGCCAGCGTGTATCGCGATGGTTCTGATAACAAGTTCAAGGTACTTGAGATTCAGCCGGATTATCCGATAGATCTTGAGGTGGCAGCACTTCAGGATACTGTAAGTACAGCTTATACAACAAGAAGTGATGGAACAACTAAAATAACAGGAAACTATTACACAGTTCCATCTGATGTAGTAAGTGGTAAGTCCAAGCAGGAGCTGGCAGCCAGAACAGAGTATTATGATTTTGATCTTACCAAGGCGAAGATAGCGTACGCTATCGATGGTATATCCATTGGAGATATTCAGCTCACTCAGGTTTCGACCGAGCAGCTCATTGGTATGAAGGAAGATATAGCAGCGACATACGATCTGGTATATATCGGTGGCGATATAAGCGCTATGGATAGAAATCCGGCGGAGATGTACAAAGGACAGAATGATATCGGTAATGCTACGCCGGGATACACATATCAGATATTCCCAACATTCATCATGTATTACCATACAGGTACACTCAGTCAGTTGATGAATGCATCTACGTACAGCCCTGATACAGCACCTATATCAGGATCAACAAATATGCTTGCATCACCAAAGGTTGGTGACAAGTATTACACAACAACATATCTTGCAGAGAATGGTAACGACCTGACAAACACAAAGTATCAGGAGCTTCTCACATACATGGCATCAGGCAGACCGATGATCATAAGTGATGAGCTTACCAGTGTATATGAGAATATGCAGGGTACAAATGCAAATGGTGATAAGCTTTCACAGGCTGAGCTCCTTCAGGGATATTGGTATAAAGATGGAAAGCTTGAGAGAAAGAATTATTATCTCGATCCATCATCAAGAATGTATCAGTTGGTAGATACTCTCTATGCAAGACATACAGGAGCAAATGGATCAAATATTCTGTGGGGATTCGATAAGGATGCAACACAGTATATAAGTGATAAGGATGGAATATACGGTAACAGTTTATGGACAAAGCGTGTTCAGTCACTTGCTGGAGGTAAGTTCAAGGAAACTGATTATATGGACTCAGACGTACAGGATCAGTCATGGTATAAGCGTCCGGGAGCAGATACTGTATATTATAATTACAAGGTAGTCTATGATGATGCAACTTCAGCATCTCTTAACAGACTGGTGACAGGAAGTGCACATAGAACAAGACTTACTATCACTACAAAACCAGTTACATATCAGCAGGGAATACAGCAGACTTATATCAAGTCCAACAGATTACAGTTTACATTCCAGGTTGATGGTGACAAGTCAGTATATAACTACAAGTTGTTTGTAGATGTTGATAAGAATACAAAGTTCGAGAAGGGCGGCGGTGATTATTGCCTTGAGGACAAGATCACAAATGGCCAGGAGAAATCACTGACAGTAGCGCTTGACTCAGAATTCTTTGGATCAGCAGCATGGTATCTTGAGATAACAGATGAGGATGGCAATTTAGTTGCTTCTTCTACAGGTCTCAGCAAGATAGTAAACAATAATGTATCAAAGAGTGAGATAAATGTTCTTCAGGTTCAGACGATGGCAGAAGGCCAGGGGGCTAAATCATGGCAGTCAACAGATACGCTGTATTTTGATATTGAGTCACAGACAGCTCACAAGATTGCAAAGTACAATGTATTTGCAAATCAGACCGAGCTTGATCAGAGTGATACAACGCAGTACGCTGTCCTTGGTAGACATGAGACCAGATTTGGTATATACGAATTTGATACAAATACAGATGCAGATGATTATTATTCGAATCTTGCAGATGAGCTTTCTGAGGATTATGACATAAATCTTGATCTTGTAGTAGCTTCAAGTGACAGAGCTTCATTCAAGACAGGTGATGGAGTGGATGCTCAGTATGATTGTCTTGACACTATGGTTGAGGAGGCAGAAAAACTTGCCAAGGGTGAAAAGGTCGATGGACATGATCAGGAAGAGTACGAGAGTCTTGCCGCTGTTGCACTTACAGAATATTCAGCAGCATCAGCAAAGGTTGCGACACCAAAGAAGATTCTTGATAATTACCTCAAGAATGCAATAGAATATATTGATGGTAAGTATACAGGAACTACAAATTACAGTACATTTATCAATAATTTCAAGACAAGCAATGCAGAGACAAAGAAAGTCCTTCAGTATATGCAGGATACAGGCGATTACTATCTGATATTCTGGCCAAAGTACAACACAATGAATCACTGTGAGGGTGACTTTAGATCAGGAAAGATGTCAGATGATTTCGGAGCTGATTTTGCTAAGTATTATTCAGATTATGTGACAGCAAAGAACGCAGAGCTTGAGGCAAAGGATAAGTACAATACTTACCTCAGACGTTCATATGGTAAGAGCTTTATGAAGAACATGTACTCAATACTTGTTCTTGGACCATCGGATTCATTTGGTGGATTTAAGGTTGACTTCAAGAAGGAAACATGTCAGTACATACTTGACTATGTATCAGCAGGAGGAGATTTGTTCTTCTTCCACGATTCAATGTCACCATATGCAAATGCAGGTGCAGTTAATCTTACAAAGTCACTTATATCAGTAGTAGGAATGAACAGATTCCATGTTGATGTAACAGACAATGTTGTCAAGTATGACAATCCGCTTAAGCTTGGTAAGTATAACGTTAAGAGTGTTTCTTACAGCAAGGCTTCTGTTAATACAAGTACACTGGATGTTACATACACAGCAGATGGAACAGTCGATGATGTGACATATACATCACCGGATAGTAGCTTGTATTACCTGACCCCATATGCAAATAATCCTACAGCGGGCGAAGGATTACTGAACAGTATGAATTCTAACATTATGGATGTATTTGTTGAGAAGAACGCATACTGGCAGCCATATCTTGGAAAAGATAAGAAGGTATATGTAAGTGCACTTGCAATGACAGCACTTTACTACAATGGTAATATGGCCGGTGCAACAACTACACTTCCATATGTATATGCACAGGAGTCATATAAGGCAGCAACAGCCTGGTCACAGGCAGCAAATCAGGATCAGTCAGCTTGTGCTGAGACAGTTAAGGCTACACAGCTTAACTCAGGTCTTGTAACATTGTATCCATACAACATAAGTTCATCACTGAACATATCGGGTACACATCAGCAGGCATTTGCACTTGATCTTGAGAGTGACAACATAACAGTATGGTATACTCTTGCAGGTTCAAATAACTCATCGAACAGTAAGATGCGTTCATCAAAGTATGCAGCGGATCCTGGAGATGCAATGGAGGCTTACTTCATCTACACTACAGCTTATGGCAGTGGTGCGATCACATATTGTGGTGCCGGACATTCATCAGTTACAGGTAGACGTACAAGAAACAATGATGAGAGAAAGCTGTTCATCAATGTTATTGTAAACAGTGCATCAGCAGTACCAGAGATGCCAACTATCAAGTGTTACGATCCAAAGCAGACATGGGCTGCAGAGGATGAGCTTCCAAAGGATGCAGAGGCACTTGCTTCATCAGGAAAGACAGTATATGTTAAGGAAGTTGATTCAAAGACTGACGATCCTGACTTTGATTACAAGATTGGTATTCCAGAGAAGACAAAGGTAACAAAGGTTAACATTTACTATGATCTGGATTATGATGATTCCGATTACTCGATCAGACCAAGCTACACAGAGGATACTGATAGAATGATCAAGTCATACACAAAGATTGGTACAGCAAAGTTAACATCTATATCAGGCGACATAAAGGATATTGTGAGAAATGGTGATGATTCAGCTCTTACACCTGATGATTCGTGTTACGCACCATATGGTGGAAATTACACATACATCGTTGTGGAGGTATATTACCAGGGCAAGACAGTTCCTGTATATACAATGATCAAGGTTAAGGCCGCAGATCCATTGTTTGACCTGACAGACAATACTATAGACGTTCCGGCACTTGGAGATTTCATCGCCGAGAAGAAGAATGTATTTGCATAATGCGTATATAGTATAAATAATAGCAATAAATATAGAAACCGGGGTGGTTATATACTCCGGTTTCTTTTTGTGTTATACTAACTCTGTTTAAAATAACAGACTGAAGGATGGAGATACATATGGAGATAAATGGAAAGACAAGATTATTGGGTTTGCTTGGTGATCCGGTTCAGCACACCATGTCACCGCTTATACATAACACACTCAGCGATATATTGGAAATCAATGAGGTGTATGTGCCGTTCCATACCCATAAGGAGGGGCTGGCGGATGCTGTAAAGGGAGCGGTTGAACTGAATATATTGGGAATGAACGCAACTGTACCTCACAAGAATGAGATAATGGCTTCACTTGTGGATATAGATGAGGGGGCAGCGGCAATAGGTGCGGTCAACACTCTTGTCAGGACTGCAAACGGTTATAAGGGATATAACACAGATATGATGGGGCTGTCCAGAGAACTTGAGTCCTACGGAGTGGAACTGGACAGTAAGAGTGTTATCATACTTGGCGCAGGCGGTGCAGCGAGAGCTGTAGCATATATGTGCATGAATAAGGGTGCGGATAAGGTATATATCCTTAACAGAACGATCGAGAAGGCACAGACGATAGCAGAGGACATGAATGGTCATTTTGGCAGAGAGACAATGACTGCCATGAGACTTGGTAATTATGGACAGTTACTGCAGGAGAATGTAGATGATAAGTTCGTGGTATTCCAGTCCACATCGATAGGTCTGGCACCGAACAATGGGGCGGCAGTCATCGATGATCCACATTTTTACGACAGAGTCAGTGTGGGAATCGATCTCATATATAATCCGTTTGAGACAAAGTTTATGAAGCTTTGCAGACAGGCTGGAGCATTGGCGTACAATGGTTTGCGTATGCTCCTTTATCAGGGAATAATTGCATATGAGCTCTGGAATGATATATCTATATCAGAGGATGTTGCTGATATTGTGTACGACAGGTTGTTGCAGTCAATCAGAGAAAATGTGATCCTCATAGGATTTATGGGATGTGGTAAGACAACTGTCGGGGAAGCTCTTGCGAGAAAGCTGAACTTTGATCTGCTGGATGTGGATTCTTATATAGAGGACAAGGCTGGTTGCAGCATAAAGCAGATATTTGCCGACAAGGGGGAAGAGTATTTCAGACAGCTTGAGACAGATACTCTTAAGGAATTGAACAGCCGGCTGTCACATACGGTTATATCCACTGGAGGCGGGCTTCCTATGAGACAGGCGAATGTGGATGAACTCAGGCGAATGGGCAGGATCATATATCTGGATGTTAAGCCTGAGGAGGTAGTAAGGCGACTTGCGGGAGATACGACCAGACCTCTTCTGCAGGGAGAAAATGTTGACCAGAGAGTGAGAGAACTTATGGAACAGCGAGGACCGGTATATGAGGCTGCCGCTGATATTATAGTTCCGGTTACAGGAATTGAAATAGATGAGATAGTACAGGAAATAAGTTCTTATATAGAAGGTGGGAGATGATGGTTATGGACACAGCAATTGCTTATGAAAAGGTCAGAAGGATAATAGATGAGATGAATCTTGATGCGATATTGATCACTGACAGGTACAACATGAGATATATAGCATCGTACCGCGGCGAGGGCGTTATAGTTCTGGCAGGATCAGGTAAGACAGTCATAACGGATTCAAGATATACGGAGCAGGTCCAGCGCGAGTGCGAAGGATATGAATGTGCGGATATTGCTGGAAAAGGATATGTTGCGTGTATTTCATCTATTCTTGATGGACAGAGAAAAAATTCTGGGAATCTGAGAGTTGGATTTGAGAATCTTAGCATCAGCTATAGAGAGTATTCGGAATATTCGACAGGAATATTCGGTGTGGAATGGATAAGCCTTGATGGTAAGCTGGATTCCTTAAGAGAGATAAAAACTGATGAGGAGATCGAGAATATCCATATAGCGGAGTCAATAGGAGACAAGGCATTTTCACATATACTGGAATATCTCAGACCTGGCATTACAGAGAAGGATGTTGCGCTTGAACTGGAGTATCATATGAAGAAAAATGGTGCGGAGGGCTTGAGTTTTGACACCATAGCTGCATCTGGAATGAATTCATCTATGCCGCATGCTATTCCTACGGATAAGACTCTGAATAAGGGTGACTTTCTCACTATGGATTTTGGCTGTATATATGAGGGATATTGTTCAGATATGACCAGAACCGTAGCCATAGGGCAGGCATCTGATTCAATGAAATATGTGTATGATACGGTACTCAAGGCTCAGACGGAGTCTATGAACATGATAAAACCAGGAGTCAGATGTAACGATGTTGATGCTGTTGCTAGACGTATCATAGCCGATGCCGGATATGGAGATTGCTTTGGACATGGACTTGGACATTCGGTGGGATTGTTTATACACGAGAATCCGAGATTTTCACCTAAGTGTGATGACATATTGAAACCAGGCATGGTCATAACAGTTGAACCGGGAATCTATATTCCTGGACAGTTTGGTGTCAGGATTGAGGATCTGGTTGCTGTTACGGAGGATGGTTACAGGAATCTTACCGGATCAGAGAAGAAGCTGATAGAGATTTAGCATGTGTGGAGGATGCATAATGGAGAATAACAAGGGAAAGAAGAAACAGATATGGTGGTATATAGGTGCCTTTGTATTATCTGTTGGGATTTATCTGCTTGTCCTTATGCTTGGACGGGCATACCCGTTTGGGAATTCATGTTTTCTTACGGAGGATGCCAGGGTTCAGTATAATACCATGCTCAGAGTATTTCTTGAATATATACACAGTGGAGATACCAGTGGGATAATGTGGAATCACGGCATGGGAGTAGATGTGTATCTCAATGTGCTATATTATATCATGAGTCCGTTTAATATAATCGCAGTTATACTGGGAACAAAATATGTTGAATTGTCAATGGTCATAATAGTTGTTCTGAAATGCTCGCTTTTGCCAGTGACAGCTATGTATTATTTTGTACATACGGACATAATACAGGATGGTACAGAGAATAAATGTCAGTCAAACTGGTTAAGATTCTGTTGTTCTATGGCATGGGGACTGTGCGGATATATAGTTGCTTATGGACAGAACATTATATGGCTTGATGCATTGATTCTAATGCCGCTTATAGCCATAGGAGTGGAGAAGGTAAATGCATGTACAGGATGGAGAATGTATGTGATACTTCTTGCACTGACATTTATTGTCAATTTCTATTATGCTTTTTATGCCTGCATATTCATTGTGGTATATTTTATACTTTTGAACAGGAATACATTGAAGGAATTTGGCCTGGCTGTCTTGAGAATGTTGAAATATTCCATCCTTGCAGTGATTCTGGCTGGAGTAGTTCTGATTCCTGCTGCGCTGTGTGTCATGAGAGCTGGACATTCTGAGATAAATGGTTCAGATACATTGGCGATGTGGGGAGATATAGGCAGCTATGTGGTATCGTTCTTCCCATTTAAGGAGATATCAAAGGGATATCTGTATAACAATAATAATTATTGTGGTGCAATTGCGGTATTGGCTGTGTGCATATTCTTTTTATCGGCATGTAACAGCTACAAAAAAAGGATAAAGTATGCATGTGTAACACTGTTGTTTATGCTGGCAGCAAATTTCCTTCCGCTAAATTACATATTGCATGGCTGTGTCGTTACTCATGGCATGGGAAATCGTTTTGCTATCATACTTACATTTGTCATGCTGATCATGACATACAGCGTACTCGTGAATTTGGATAAGCTGAGGATAAGATATGTTGTTATAGCTGGTGTAGTGGGTCTGGCACTTCTTGGAATCTCATTGGTTGATGGAAGCATGCTTCAGAAGCCGATATGCTATGCGATGTACCTTGGAGCTGTGGTCATATATATGATGGTTCTGGTGCTGTCCGCAAAGAAAAGCATCAAGGTTAGGACTGCAATCGGAATCACATCTGTTATGTGGATAGTGGGAATGTGCTCAAGTGCGGTGTATACCATGAAGGATAAGGTACAGGATGATGATATGCTCTCGGAGATAAAGCTGTCAGAATGGCAGGATGTGTATGACGGATTGGATACGTCGGATGTTTCGAGAAAAACGGCTATGGTTATAGATGATTACACTCCGGCCTCTGAGGTAAATTGGTATTCATCAATGATAAATGGCTATATGGTCAATGCATATTCATCCATGGGCCTTTCGAGGTATGACAATGTTGAGTGTGTATATGATGGTACTACTCCACTTACCGCTATGATGTACAATGTGAGATATGTGCTGACAAATGGAATCAATACAAATGGCGGATATCATAGTATAGCACAGGGAGATTCATATAATCTTTATGAAGCTGATGAACTTGCAGGCATGGGATTTGTGGCAGATAGATCACTCATGCAGTGGTCTGGAGATGCAGATGTTGGAGAGAATCAGTCGCAGTTCTTACAGTTGGCATTTGGCGATGAAGCATCTTTATCAAATGGTGAGAAGCTCATGAATGTGTTGCCTTGGAGCAATGTGGAGAGTGATTATGCTCTATTGACAGGTGCATTGAATATTTATTCGGAACCTGATAGAAGTGTGCTTAAAGAGTCATTCAATTTTGGTGAGTTTGAGAAAACAGGTATTGGTACATACAGATATACGAGTGAGAATAATACCTATCCTGCAAGTGTACATATTGATTTTGTTGCTGATAAGGATATGGATCTGTATATTTATAGTGAAGATACTAGAGATCAGGCGGTTATGGTTTATGTGGATGGTCACCAGATTACGCAGTCCCCATATTATAGTTCCAGCCAGCTCGTCTACGGAGGCCACATAGAGAAAGGCCAGAAGGTCAAAGTAGCAGTATTCGGAGGTGCATCAGTCGGAGAGAAGGCGGAGAAGCACATACAGCTTTATACCTTCAACACAGAGCTTTTTGAGAAGGTTAAGCCATACATAACTGATGAGACGCTTATAAGCGATGGTTATTCAGGCAATTCATTCCGTGGACATGTGACAGCCAAGAAGGATGGTGTGTTATACATGGCTTTCCCATACAGCGATGGATACACGATATATGTAGATGGACAGAAGGCTGAGAAGCTACTGCTTGGAAAAGGCAACATGGGAGTGGAGGTTTCAGCTGGCTATCACGATATAGAACTCAGGTATTATACCGCAGGTCTTATACCGGGAGCCATCGTGAGTGCCGTGGGAGTATGTGCGTTTGTATTGCTGTGTATATACGACAGTAGAAAGCGCAGAAACGTAGACTTACCTGATAAAGGTTGATGGTATGGTAAAAAATAGTTGAAAATTTATTTCATATATTATAAAATGTGACAAGAAGTTTATATCTTTAAGGAGGATAAGATAGTTATGGCAGAGATGATCTCAGCAGGCGATTTTAGAAACGGCGTTACAATCGAATTCGAAGGAAATATTTATCAGATTATAGAGTTCCAGCACGTTAAGCCAGGAAAGGGTGCAGCTTTCGTTAGAACAAAGCTTAAGAACATCAAGAGTGGCGGTGTTGTAGAGAAGTCATTCCGTCCAACAGAGAAGTGTGAGAAGGCACACATCGAGAGAAAGGACATGCAGTATCTGTACAATGACGGAGATCTTTATTACTTCATGGATCCAGAGACATATGATCAGATTCCTATCAGCTCAGCAGCTATAGGTGATTCACTTAAGTTCGTTAAGGAGAACGAGATGTGTAAGATTTGTTCACACAATGGCAACGTATTTGCTGTAGAGCCACCTCTCTTCGTTGAGCTTGTTATCACAGAGTGCGAGCCAGGTGTTAAGGGTGATACAGCTACAGGTGCAACAAAGCCATGTACAGTTGAGACAGGCGCACAGGTATCAGTACCTCTCTTCGTTAACGAGGGTGACACGATCAAGATCGATACACGTACTGGCGAGTATCTTTCAAGAGTATAATAATTGTTACCAGCATTAGGATATAACTACCTACGATAACATATAAGAAGAATAAGAGTCCCGGTGATTCAGGATATTTGAATCGCCGGGACTTTTTTGTGCTGTAAGCAACCCAAGGTTCTAACCTCTCCACCCTCTGAATATACTTTTTATGTAGCTGTACAGACAGTGTTATATAGAAGAAGGACGATACATATGTGTGGAGAAGATATATTGCATCTGCTTCCCATCAGGATCAGGTGCATGGTTGAGAAGCTGAGGCTTGATTATGGGAGACTGTGGGAGATACGTCTGAGGGTGAATAGTCCCTTTATACTTAGATACGAGGACTCGGAGATATATGTTGATTCCTGCGGATCAAGAACCTGTAATATGAAGGATGCGTACATAGTGACTGCCAGGGATGTGAACGACACTCTGGAATGTATCTGCAATCATTCCCTGTATGCCTATGAGGATGAGATACGTCAGGGCTTTATCACCGTGTGCGGTGGACACAGGGTAGGAGTTGCGGGCAAGATCATACTCGATGGAACAAGGATCAAATGCATCAGACACATATCATTTCTTAATATCAGGGTGGCACATGAGATCAAGGGATGCAGCGGTGATGTCCTGCCATACATATACAGTGACGGCAAGCTGATGAACACGCTCATAGTGTCCGCTCCGTGTCACGGCAAGACCACACTGCTCAGGGACATCATAAGAGTAGTGTCTGACGGAGGAATGACAGTTGGTGTGGTTGATGAGAGATCGGAGATAGCGGCGTGCTACAAGGGTGTTCCGCAGAATGATGTCGGAATGAGGACTGATGTTCTTGACTGCTGTCCAAAAGCTTCAGGAATGATGATGCTGGTTCGAACCATGGCGCCTGATCTCATAGCGGTCGATGAGATAGGAGGGCAGCAGGATGTCGATGCCATTTTCGGCGTGATAAACTGCGGCTGCCGTCTGCTTGCAACTGCACATGGCTATTCCATGGATGATGTGAGAGACAGGGCAGGGATAAGGCGTCTTGTGGAGAACAGGGTTTTTGAGAGGTATGTTGTGCTTGGAGGCGATAAGGCAGGACAGATCTCTGATATATTTGACGGCCAGGGCAACCGGCTGTGCTGGTACGATTAGATGGGAGGCAGGACATGGTTAAGGCGATAGGAGGCTGTCTGATCGTATATGCCTCATTTATGGTGGGACATGCCATAGGGCAGTTGCATGGGCGCATGGTGAAGGAGATGGAGGAAATGCTGCTCTTCATACAACTGTTCAAGGGGCAGATCATGTATGCCGGATCGGAGCTCCCGGAGATACTCGCCGACAGTGCAAAGCGTCTCAAGGGAAATGTTGGTAAATGGGTGAACGGTCTGGCGGAGATGTCTGAGAAGAACAGGGACAGGCCATTTGCAGAATTGTGGACAGACTCACTGGCGATGCTGAGGCGGGACAGTGCCCTGAGCTTGGAGGTGCTGGCGGATGTGGACAGGCTTGGAAAGATAATGGGAGATATGGACGTTGAGGCACAGCTCTCAAGGATAAATCTTGTGGAAGATATAATTACGGACAGATACCAGCGGGAACGCGCCAGAAGTTCCGGGATAAAGAGGCTTGCCAATTCACTTGGGCTGCTTGGAGGCGTATTCATAGTTATATTGCTCATGTAGGTTAAGAGGGAGAGACGATGACGATCCAGATACTTCTAAAAATAGGTGCAGTGGGAATTCTGGTGGCACTGCTCAACCAGATACTAAAACATTCAGGCAAGGAGGAGCACGCCTATCTGCTCAATCTGGCGGGACTCATCATTGTGCTTTCCTGGGTTATCCCGTACATAAGTGACCTGTTCAACGAGATCATGGATATTGTAAATATAGGACAATAAATGAGAGTAGATGTGGGGGTAAATGATGAATCTCATGGCGGTTTCTCTGGCTGCGGTGATCGTGGTTCTGATAGCGGTGAAGATAAAAGAACTGGATTCCGGGTACGGGATCGTGTTGTCCATAGCCGGGTGTGTGATGCTCATGTATTTTGTGGTGAGCAGGTTCAGACTTATAGCTTCGTACATAGACAGGCTGACTGCGTACGTGTCGGTGAATATTTCATATATAGACGTGATCCTGAAAATGATAGGTATAGCGTATATATGCCGATTTTCATCAGATATCTGCAAAGATGCCGGCTGCAATGCCATGGCATCCCAGGTGGAGATGGCGGGAAAGATAACTCTTATTTTGCTCAGTATGCCCATACTCATGGGAGTTATAGATCTGGTGGTGACCATAGTTGAGGGGTAATTTGATAGTGGTGGTGCTGATGCTCTTTATGGGGGTGTCAGTGCCTGATGCGGCAAATGTGTGTAATGAGAGTAAAGTTGAATCATATGATACAGATATCAAATATTGTCCAGAATTTTATGCTGAGAATGAAAAGGAAAATACCACGGAAAGTGACTCTGATATTAACTCAGATATATTGGAGGACGACTCCGTCATCGGAAGCCTCAATGAGATCACAAAAGACAAATCCGACGTGACCTTCTACGACATATACGAGTCCCTAAAGAGTGGTGACGTGGATTCCACCATAGACATGGCACTAAAAGTGTTTTCCGACAGTGTCATATACGAGGTCAGGACAAGCAGGGGGCTGGCGCTGCAGATCATAGCGGTGATCGTGCTCGGAAGTACATTTGCCCAGCTTGCGGGAAATATGGGCGAGTATGTATCCGCCCATGGTTTCATGGTTACATACATGGTGTTGTTATCGCTGCTGCTGGGGGATTTCGTCCTAGTGCAGTCCATCGTGCAGGACACCATAGGAGATGTCACGGAGTTCATGAAAGCGTTCTATCCCATGTATGCCTCGTCTGTGTTATATGTGAGCGGCCCGGAGAGTGCCGGATATTCACAGTCGGTCATAATCCTGGTGATATACATTTGCCAGAATGTGATAATAAAGTTCATACTCCCCCTCATCAAATGCGGCGGGCTCATAGCACTCATAAATAATCTTGGAAGCGAGGATTATTTCTCCCGGATGGCGGGGCTTATGAAGAGCCTGGCGGTGTGGGGAATGCGGACAATGTTTGCGGTGGTAACCGGGATAAATGTGGTCAAGAGCATGATAGCACCGTCCATGGACAGGCTTTCAAGAAATGGCATACTCAGGACATTGGGAAAAGGTGCAGGTATGTCCACGGTGAGCGCTGTCATCAGTGTGATGGTGAGCACAGGAGAGTTTATCAGAAACTGTATGGGGATGGCGTGTACGATCATGATAGTCATACTGGCCGCAGTGCCAATGATCAAGATAATCGTCATCATGTTCATATTAAGGTTCATCGCCGCGGTGGTGCAGCCGGTCGGAGACAAAAGATATGCCGAGGCAGCAGGCATCATGGCGGAGACAGTGGAGCTGATGCTGAGGGCGTGCGGAATAAGCGTGATGATGTTCATCATAAGCATAGCCCTGATGTCGGTGAACATATCATAGAACGGATGGAGGATGTGCATGCTTGCTGAGTGGCTGAAAAATATAGTTGTGTGCAGTATACTTTTTTCTGTCGTGCTGTATATTGCCCCGGATCCGAAGATGCGCAGATATGTCCAGTCGGCTGTGGGATTTGTCATGATGATGGTCGTGATAAATCCTGTCATAGGCTGGCTTGGGTATGCGGACAGGATAGAGTTCAATACATACAGTGAATCGCTTGGAATGGACGTGGCCGAGGGCGATGATGAGATGTATGTCAGGGCCATGGAGGAGGTAGTGGAGCGGTTTATATCTGACAATTGTAATGCCGATGCGGTGGTGCGTATAGTCACCGGGGAGGAGCTTGGGATAGACAGCATGGAGATATACATACAGTCTGATAAAGTAGACACAGACGGACTGAGATCCGCAGTGTCAGAGGAATATGGTGTTGATGAGAACAGGATTACCATCAGGAGGGGCAATACAGATCATATGCAGGAGGGACTGTAGTGGAGGATTCTAAGAAAAAGGGAATATCGGGGATCATGAATATATTGAAGAGCAGCAACAACAGATTATACAAGTTGCTGCTCATTTTGCTGTCAGGGATTTGTCTGATGATAGTTGTGTGGCCGGCAAATAACAGCAAGACTGATAAAAATGACCTAAAGAGCGGATGGACCGGACAGTCCGATGAGACAGACGCGGATGTGACCGGCGGAAATGACCGGAATATGTCAGGGGATACCACGGATTATGTGGAGTATATGGAGGAGAGACTCACATCAGTGCTTGAGCAGGTGGACGGAATATCGGATGTGAGAGTGATGATAACGGTCAAGGACAGCGGTGAGAACATAGCACTCAAGGACTCCGGAAGCAGTTCCAGTGAGAACGGCGACAGCAGCCAGAGAAGCGTGTCGGAGGAGACGGTCATGGTGAGTGAGGGCAGTGGGAGCTCGCCGTATGTGGTCAGGTACAGGGAGCCGGAGACCGAGGGTGTGGTTATCATTTGCAAGGGGGCGGAAAATGGCGATACAACGCTGAAGATAACGAATGCAGTGCAGGCATTATTTGACGTGCCGACGCATAAGATTGTGATATTAGAAGCAAATTAATGTGGAGGGACTATGAAGAAATTCAGTGGAAAGAACAGACTGGCGGTCATCGCACTTGCAGTTATGATAGGGGTGGCCGGTTACATGAGCTTTGCGGATGCAGGAAAGGACAAGAAGAAGGAAAAAACTGACAAAAAACAGGTGGAGGTGATCAACTATGAGGATCTCTCGTCCATGGCGGAAAATGAGAACTCACAGGCGGTGAAGGATGAGAATGGCCAGACCGAGGATGTGGAGCTCAATGGCCAGGAGGATGAGATCGGTGACGCTGTACTCACCAGTGCACAGGTGACAAGCAATATGGCCGCGGCAAAGTTGAACCGTGAGCAGAGCAGATCAAGGAGCAAGGAAGCTCTGATGGATGTGATAGGTGATGAGGCACTCAGCGATTCGGCAAAGAAGGAGGCGACAGATACATATGTGAAGCTGAACGATACCATAGAGAAGGAGACAGATGTCGAGACAGTTCTGGCGGCAAAGGGGTATAGCGATGCCATAGTGACGATAAGTGATGAGGCTGTTGACGTGTCGCTGAATGTGGAATCGCTGTCGGATACCGAGAGAGCACAGATAGAGGACATAGTTATCCGAAAAACAGGGTATGATATAAGCAGTGTTGCAATATCTGTCATGGGTGGCAAATAGACAGCGGAAGGATAAGCCGTGAATCGCATATACTTGCAAAATAGCTGCCTTCAGATTATAATAAGATTCAAATAACCCATACGAAACGGGAGGTATGACCATGAGTGATAAGTTGAATGATGATATCGTGATTGAAGGCAGCGCGGTTCAGGATAATTCTTACAATATAGAAGAGAGCAATTCTCTGGGCAAAGTTCAGATAGCGGATGACGTAGTGGCTATCATAGCAGGGCTTGCAGCCGGAGAGGTTGAAGGTGTATACAGACTTACAGGCAACCTTCCAAATGAGCTTGCCTCAAAGTTCGGAAAGAAGAACCCTGCAAAGGGCGTTAAGGTAGAGCTTCTTCCTGGCAAGGTAAAGGTTGATATTGCGATAGAGGTTCTGTACGAGTACAGCATACCATCAGTATCAGGTCAGGTTCAGGATAAGGTCAAGCAGGCTATAGAGACCATGACAGGACTGAGCGTTGAGGAAGTCAACATAAGGATAGCCGGTGTACGTGTTGGAGATGGCAGATAGGATACAGATAAAGCTTTATATAGTGGAGAGGAAGATATGACTAGAAGAGATATAAGAGACAGGATATTCAAGATAGTATTTACACTGGAGTTCAATGACGCTGAGGGCATGCAGGATCAGCTTGATTTTGCATTTGACCCTGAGATGCCGGGAGATGAGGAGGACGATCCGCTTCTGTACGGAATAGTCAGCAATGAGGACAGAGATTATATAACCACCAAGGTTAAGAATATCATCTCTAAGAAAGCAGAGATAGATGAGATCATTTCACAGATATCAGAAGGCTGGAAGCTTCCTCGTATAGGCAAGGAGGAGCTGGCTATATTAAGGCTTGGTGTCTATGAAGTGAAGTACGATGAGAGCATACCGGAGAAGGTCGCCATCAATGAGGCGGTTGAGCTGGCAAAGAAGTATTGTGATGCATCGGCGAGCAAGTTCGTGAATGCACTTCTTGCAAAGCTTGTATCCGGTGATAAGGACAAGAAGGAGAGTGGCGCAGATGCCACAGCAGAATAACATATATACAGTCAAGGAACTCAATGAGAGGATACAGGAGTTGGTCAGCGGCGAGCCGTGGCTTGGCAGTCTGGGAGTTGAGGGAGAGATCACAGGACTCGGAACAGACAAGAGAGGTCATATGTATTTCAGTCTCAAGGATCCCAGCGGAGTTCTGGCGGCTGTTATGTTTGCGGGAAAACAGGTATATGGACTCAAGTTTGCTCCGAAGAACGGAGACAAGGTTCATGCATTTGGTCATATTGATGTCTTCGTGAGAGACGGAAAGTATCAGCTCTATGTAGACAGGCTGGTGCGTGTGGGTGACGGCGAGGTGAATGCCAAGCTGGAGAGACTCATAGCCAGACTGGACGGCATGGGGCTGTTTTCGCAGGAATACAAGAAGCCTATTCCCGCCTATCCGAGGCGTATTGGTATAGTGACGGCGGGGGCAAAGGCTGCGATAAGCGATATCCGTGCAGTGGCAAAACGGAGGGATCCGTATGCCCAGCTCTATTGTTATCCTGCGACCGTGCAGGGACAGTATGCGGCGGCGGATATATCCAGAGGAATCGAGATACTTGATTCCATGGGGCTCGACCTCATCATCGTCGGAAGAGGCGGAGGTTCCAAGGAGGATCTGTGGGCGTTCAATGAGGAGCAGGTGGCATGGGCCATATTCAATGCGGAGACACCTATCATATCGGCTACGGGGCATGAGATAGACACCACAGTTGCGGACATGGTTGCGGACAGGAGAGAATCCAATCCGTCCACGGCTGTCATGCATGCGCTTCCGGTGGTGGCAGAGACAGTTGCCGGATTTGACAGGAGACTTGAACAGCTCACCATGCTGATATCCGGCAGGATAGACAGACTTGCGAGGAGTCTGGATGGATATGACAGGCAGCTCAGACTCTTAAGTCCATCCGGAAGAATGGACAGTCAGAGGCAGCAGCTTGACAGAATAGAGAAACAGATAAATGAGCTGATGGCGGATAAGATAGAGGACAGATCTATGCGCTGCGACAGACTTCATGATAGGATGAAGAGCGCGATGGTCAGAAAGTACGACATGACAAGGAATGCCCTTGCGGTCATGACGGAGAGAATACATGGCCTTTCGCCTACAGCTAAGCTCATAAATGGATTTGGATATATTTCATCGGATGGTGAGCCTGTCAGATCTGTGGTAGGGATCACACCTGGGGATGATATAGAGATAACTCTTCATGATGGAAGAATACAGGCGGTCGTGGCTGACGTGACCGGGCAGGAGGAATAGATATGGCAGAAGATACACAGAATATGGATACAGCGGACACTCTTCAGGATGTGTCCATAGAGGAGGCTCTTGCCAGACTTGATGAGATAGCGGCTGCGCTTGAGAATACTGATACGGGGCTCAAGGAGTCCATGGAGCTTTATTCTGAGGGCGTCCAGCTCATAAACAGATGCAGGAATTACCTGTGCGATGTTGAGAAAGAGATGATAACACTTTCGGGTCAGGAGGAAGCATGATAGATAAACTTATAGCGGAGAAGGCGGTAAGGATCAACGATATAGTTGAGAGCTATCTGCCACCTGCAGACGGATTTAACAGGACAGTGTGTGAGGCCATGGCGTACTCGGTAGAGGCGGGTGGAAAGAGGCTTCGTCCAATGCTCATGGAGGAGACATACAGGCTGTTCGGTGGCAAATCAGAGGTTATAAAGCCGTTCATGGCTGCGATAGAGATGATACATACATATTCACTCATACATGACGATCTTCCGGCTCTGGACAATGACGATTACAGGCGCGGAAGAAAGACATCCCATGTGGTATTTGGCGAGGCGATGGCCATTCTTGCGGGGGATGCGCTGCTCAATTATGCATATGAGACCGCATGTAAGGCATTTGGCATGGGTGAGGATATACATGCTGTGGCGTCTGCGATGTGTGTGCTTGCGCAGAAGCCGGGTATAAACGGCATGATAGGCGGTCAGGTCGTCGATGTGGAGATGACCGGCAAGGAGCTCTCAAAGGAGCAGCTTGAATATGTGTATGAGAACAAGACCGGAGCCCTCATAGAGGCATCCATGATGATAGGCGCGATACTTGCGGGGGCAGACGAGGCTAAGGTTGCGGCGGTACACAAGATAGCATCGGACGTCGGCATGGCATTCCAGATCCAGGACGATATTCTGGATGTCTGTGGAGACAGTGCGCTCCTTGGAAAGCCGACGCTGAGTGATGAGGAGAATGGCAAGGTTACATATGTCACGATACATGGAATTGATGAATCCAGACGTTATGTGACTGAGCTGTCGGAGAGAGCAGTAAGAGAATTGGAAGAGATAGGCGGGGACAATGAGTTTCTGAAGGAATTGGTCATCTGGCTGATAAACAGGGATAAATAGGACTCCTCTCGTGGTGTGCATATGAATATACTGGATAGAATAAATAAACCAAACGATATAAAGGATATAGACAGGGAAGATCTGCCGGAGCTGGCGGATGAGATCAGAGAATTTCTGGTGTCGCATGTGAGCGAGACCGGTGGACATTTGGCTCCGAATCTTGGATGCGTGGAACTTACAATGGCACTTCACAGGGTTCTGGATTTCCCTGAGGATAAGCTTATATGGGATGTGGGACATCAGTCCTATGTCCACAAGATACTGACGGGCAGGAAGAATGAGATGGGCACTCTCAGACAGTTTGGAGGAATGAGCGGTTTCCCGAAGACCAGTGAGAGCCCGTGCGATGCGTTCAATACAGGACACAGCTCAACATCCATTTCTGCTGCGCTCGGAATGGCGTGCGCCAGAAGTATCAAGGGTACAAATGAGAAGATTGCCGCAGTGATCGGAGATGGCTCCTTCACAGGTGGTATGGTATATGAGGCCATGAATAATATGGCGGATATCAAGACCGGTTGCCTTGTTGTGCTGAACGATAACAATATGTCCATCGATCGGAATGTTGGCGGCATGTCCACATATCTCAGCAAGATACGTGTTGGGCAGCAGTACAATGATTTTAAGGGTAACGTGGAGAAGATCCTCATGAAGATTCCTGTGGCTGGAGAGCATCTTGCCAGAGGGCTGAAGAAGTCAAAGGATTCCATCAAGCAGATATTTGTGCCGGGTATGTTCTTCGAGGAGCTGGGTGTCACATATATAGGACCTATAGACGGACACGATATAGATGTGATGGAGGCCACTTTCCGCAAAGCGCTTAAGCTCAACAGACCGATCCTTGTGCATGTGAAGACTGTGAAGGGCAAGGGTTATACCCATGCCGAGAGACACCCGAGCTATTTCCACGGCATTGATCCGTTTGATATACAGACAGGAAAGGTCATGAAGGACAGGAAGGTCATGACAAACACAGGAGTGTTTGCCAGAAAGCTGGTGGAGCTTGGTAAGGCTGATCCAAGGATAACAGCCATAACGGCTGCCATGGGCAAGGGAACAGGAGTGGCGGCATTTGCCGCGGAGTTCCCGGACAGGGCTTTTGACGTGGGCATTGCGGAGGAACATGCGGTGACGTTTGCCGCGGGACTTGCTACGTCGGGACTGGTGCCTGTGGTTGCGATATACTCGTCATTTTTGCAGAGGGCATATGATCAGATCTTACACGATGTGTGCCTGCAGAAGCTGCATGTCATATTTGCCATTGACAGGTCAGGGCTTGTCGGTGCAGATGGCGATACACATCAGGGCATATTTGACACTGCGTTTCTGTCACATATTCCGAACATGACCATCATTGCGCCGAAGAACAGATATGAGCTCACCAGAGCGATGGAGTGGGCTGTTGCTTACGATGGTCCGGTTGCGCTCAAGTATTCCAGAGGAGAGGCTTATTACGGACTTAAGGAATACAATGTGGATATTGAGTATGGCAGGAGCGAGATGATCCACAGGGGACAGAAGCTTGCCATAGTGGCTGTTGGAAACATGGTCCAGGAGGCCGAGAAGGTGTATGACAGACTGCTGGCCGATGGAACAAATGTCACATTTGTCAATGCAAGATTCCTGAAGCCGATAGATACTGATATGATAGATGAGCTCAGCAAGGATCATAAACATATAGTGGTTATTGAAGAAGAGATAAAGCATGGCGGATACGGATCTCTGGTCGAGGAGTATGTCATGGACAGACATCTTGATGTGGATGTGACAGTGTGTGCCATTGAGGATACATTTGTACAGCATGGAAGCGTGGAGGAGCTCAGGAGGATGCTGAAGCTTGACGCGGATTCGCTGTATGACAGGATAAAACATATAATATCGACAGATTGTACAGAATAAGAGGAAGACAGATGAAGAAGAGACTTGATGTTCTCCTTGTAGAACAGGGACTGGCAGATTCACGAGAGAAGGCGAAAGCCATCATCATGTCAGGAATAGTGTATGTTGACAATAACAAAGAGGATAAGGCCGGCACGACATTTGACGAGACTGCTAAGATAGAGGTCAGGGGCAACACCCTCAAATACGTGAGCCGTGGAGGCCTGAAGCTTGAGAAGGCTATGGATCATTTCGGCGTGGAACTTGCGGGTAAGGTGTGCATGGATGTAGGTGCTTCCACTGGTGGTTTTACCGACTGTATGCTGCAGAATGGTGCGGTGAAGGTGTATTCCGTTGACGTGGGTCATGGACAGCTTGCATGGAAGCTCAGAAATGACGAGAGAGTTGTCTGTATGGAGAAAACAAATATACGATATGTCACACCTGAGGATATTGACGATAAGATTGAATTTGCTTCGATAGATGTGTCATTTATATCTCTTACAAAGGTGCTTCCAGCGGTAAAGGAGCTGCTTACGGATAGTGGAGAGATCGTGTGCCTTATCAAGCCGCAGTTCGAGGCGGGAAGAGAGAAGGTTGGCAAGAAGGGCGTTGTCAGAGAGCTTTCAACCCATATTGAGGTTGTGGAGATGATAGTCGGTTATGCCAGAAGTATAGGATTCCGCACACTGCACCTCAGCTATTCACCTATAAAAGGACCTGAGGGCAACATAGAATATCTGCTCCACATATCAAAGGACGAGTCGAAGACGGATGAGGAATTCGACATAAAGGCTCTGGTGGAGGAGTCCCACAACGAACTGAACAAGTCATAGAGGATACGATATGAAGAATTTTTATATAGTATATAACCCGGATAAGGATGAGGATAATCGTATAACGTCGGAGCTCACAGCGTATATTGAATCGCAAAATGGTGCGTGTAAAGCCATGGACTGCTACAGCTTCAGTGCATGTGACAAGCAGCATGTTACGGATGAGCTTGAGAGCTTTGACTGTATACTTGTTCTTGGAGGGGATGGAACACTCCTCAATGTGGCATCCAGTGCCAGCCATGTGGAGATTCCTCTGTTCGGGATAAATCTTGGAACGGTGGGATTCCTCACTGAGGGGGAGATCACCAACTGGCAGACCATCATAGACAGACTGCTTGCGGATGATTATTCCATGCAGGACAGAATGATGATCAGGGGAACAGTCAGAACAGGAGACGGCAAGGAGTGCAGGAAGAGGGCACTCAATGATATAGTTATCAGCAGGGCAGGATTTTCAAGACTTATAGGCCTTGATGTCTATGTAAATGGAAGCTTTCTGAATGCCTATGAGGGAGATGGAATCATCATATCGACCCCTACTGGCTCCACGGGTTACAATCTCTCAGCCGGAGGTCCGATCGTGGATCCTATGGCAAGACTGATGATCATCACTCCGGTATGTCCACATTCGCTGACTTCGAAGAGTATTGTGCTTCCTAGTGACGCAAAGGTTTCAATAGAGATCGCCAAGAAGAGGAAGACGCAGGACACCGAGGCGATAGTTTCATTTGACGGTGGAAATGATTTCGAACTGGCAGCAGGCGATGTCCTTGATATATGCGTGTCACAGAGAACCACGCAGCTCGTAAAGGCGAGTGACGTGAATTTCTACGAGATACTTAGAAACAAGCTTGGGGGAAAGTGATATGAAACAGAAGCGACAGGCGATGATTTTGTCGATAATCGAACAATATGATATAGAGACCCAAGATGAACTGCTGGAGAAGCTGGCCGAGGCGGGTTTCAATACGACCCAGGCCACCATATCGAGAGATATAAGAGAGATTAACCTCACCAAGGTTGCCGTGGCGGGTGGCAGGCAGAAGTACACTCTGGGAAAGTCGGCAACACATGAGTCCATAGAGTCGTACAGAAAGGTTCTCGGGGCTGGCATATTATCCATGGTGCCGGCGGAGAATCTGATAGTGATCAAGACAGTGTCGGGCATGGCTATGGCAGTTGCCGCAGCACTTGACAATGTGGAGATAAATGGACTCCTCGGAAGTATAGCCGGGGACGACACCATATTCCTGGCGGTCAGAAGCCGGGAGATGACCGATTCGGTCATGAAGACGATAGATAAGATGCAGAGATGACAGCTCTCTGTAATATGTTATGTGTAATAAAGTCTGTGCGTCAACAGGAGGATACAAATGTTACTTAATGTACATATCAAGAATATTGCACTCATAGACGATGCAAATGTTAATTTTACCGATAATCTCAACATACTTACCGGTGAGACCGGTGCGGGTAAGTCCATAATCATGGGAGCCCTGAAGATTGGTATGGGAGATAAGCTTCCGAAGGATATAGTCAGGGAGCCTGACAAGGAGGGCTTCTGTCAACTGCTTTTCCTGGTGGATGATCCCCAGGTGATTGAGCAGATCAGAGATCTGGGAGTGGAGCCATCGGAGGATGGCGAGATACTCATCACGCGGAGAATAAATAATTCCAGAACCATCAACACTATAAATGATATGGCGGGGAGGGCCGGGAAA
>ERZ780086.54-NODE-54-length-38146-cov-8.282_pt1 | contig 38146 bp, 50 predicted proteins | sample MGYA00511575_ERZ780086 | MGnify/ENA primary metagenome ERZ780086 (study PRJEB29588, sample SAMEA2161917) | human gut metagenome | biome: human gut; feature: human-associated habitat; material: faeces | place: Denmark | collected 2008/2010 ...
GGTACCACCAGCAACTGCGTTCAAGTTGCCAGCAGCTTCAGCCAGCTTCTCGTAGTTCGGGACGCCATTGGAAGCTAGCTGTGCCGTGATGTTTCGAATGTCAGACAGACCGTACACAGTTTCGTCTGCGTACTTCTGTGTAGAAGCGGTGAGCTCTTCAATTTTTGAAGCGTCAACACCTGCGAAGTTCAGAGTCGACGTGAACTTCTGTGTAGAGTCGGAAGCCTCAATGGCTTCAGAAGACAAATCGCTCAGAGCGCTAATAGCAGTCTGAGCCATGTCTGCAATGATATTACCGAAAGCTGAAGACTTAACCGACTGGAAGAAAGTGGAAAACTTGCCTCTCGCACCTTCAGCAGAATCTCCAAGACCTCCGATGTCGGATTTAGCCTTGGAGGTGGCAGAGCCCAGCCCAGACGCATCGCCAGTAATCTTGACCATCAATGTATCCAGAAGCATGTCTGCCACCTCCTTTCGTTATCGAGAAATCGTTCCGTTTTCCCCGTAGACCTCATGGAATTTCTTCTTGTCTGGTTTGGGGTCGGAATCAGGATTGTAGAACAACACTGCTTGGCTATAGAAAAAGGCCACTTGTGGCAGTGTCAAGCAATCGAGCATGTAGTCTAGCGTCCAGTGATAAACTAGGCAGACCTGAGCGAATATTCTCCCCAGATCTACTTCTTCTTCATCGCTCGACGCTGGGCTCGATTCGGAGTAAAATTTGCAGGCGTCTCGCCGTCTGCCACCTCACTGTTGTCGCCACGAATACACTCAGCAACAAAGTCAAGAATCGCAGAGAACTGAGCATTGGTGACGTTGTCCATCACCCAGTCGAAGTCTGCAGGCTCACCGTTCTGGTCATTGCCGAGAACGTCAAGCAGAGCCTTCATCTCCTTCTCGTATGCCTCATACTTCTTGGACGGGTCGTTCTTAATCTCATCGGAAGTAGCCCATGCACCGATGCGAATAAGCTCGGTAGTCTTACGTGCAGGCACCTGAGAGATGTCGAACTGACGTCCTGCGATCTCAAGAATCTGCTCCTCAGGGACAATCTTGTCCAGATTGAGGTACTTAGCCATAGCCGTTAGCCTTTCTCTTTAAACCAATAAAATCGTTTATAAGAGTGCAAAATCGCGTTTTTAAGACGATTTTCGACGTTAAAACGCGATTTTTGCGCTTAAAACGTTACATCTGGTGGTCTTCGATGACGAACAGCTGGTCACCAACGGCACGGGAAGTGTCCTCCGTACCCACAAGGGTAATCGGCACGACATCCGTCTCGTCGGCATCGTCAGCTTGGAACTCAATCTCGATGCCAGAGTCTGCAGTAGCCTTGTACACCGTGATGGAGAACTCGCGACCGAGGCTGTCGTAGTTCGTGATACGTGCAACGGCAGCGTCGAGCTGCTGAAGACCGCCAAAGCTCAGGCGCTTATACGCTGCAGGCGTATACTTGTAGGACACCTGGACAACGGAACCATCCGTAATCACAGAGGAGCCGCTCTTACGAGCGATGCAAGTGTAGCCGTCAGAATCGATAGCCACGACATAGTCTGTGTCCTCGACAGCAGCAGAGCCACTCTTCTTCTTGACGGAATCGATGGTGACCGCATTGCCATCACTCATACGATGATCAAGTCGAATGAACGTGGTACCCTTGAGTGTGTGCTCCTCATTGGTGACCGTCTGCTGAGAACCTGCAACGGTCTCGAGCTTGCTTACGCCACCCATATAAACTGCAAGCGTGTCGAGGTTAATCTCCATGAGGTTCGCCTCGACCTTAGCAGTCTGGGTGCCAGCACGCTCAAGAATAACACCAGCATTATCGCTAGTAATGGTGACCTTGTCTCCAAGTTCGTGGGTGAAGTGGACGCCAGTGAGCGCACCGACGTCTACCAGGCTATCTAGAGACTTACCAATCTCCAGTCGACCAGAGCCAAAGCGGATAGTCTCGGGATGCTGGACTGTAGTCTGAGCCATGGTTGCACCATCCTTTCTAGTAGAACGTGACCCTGAAGGTCATAGGGGAATACGGAGTTTTGACCTCAGTATCCCACTCTGTGGACGAATTGACGTATTCGATGTAGCGAATACGGTCTTTCTTGTATCTGTGGAGCAGCTCTTTGAGTGCGCCACAGGTGCTCTGGAGCTCAGACTGGGTGCTTGCGACAACCGTGAGCTGCCAGCTGGAACGAGAAATCGGGGCTGCATCTGCTTCAATGTCATCAACGAGCGAATAGTGAATGGCAGGAAGGTCTGGCGAATTCGGCTCGTATGAGGTGGTATCTGGCAGCTCGCCAGGATACACACGTGACCCCACCTTAGAAGCCATCTTAGCGTCGCTAATGATGATGCTCCTGAGAAGCTCTCCAACGTCAAACTGTGTAGCTGTCGCCATGTCAGCCATTTATGCTCCTTGACTGGCAATCATCTGCTGCATTGCCCTCTGAACTTGATTCTGAATGCGCTGCTGGTTCTCAGTCAGTGCAGGCTGGAGGTATGGACGACCCTTCATCCTGGCAGTCCCCTGCTCAACGTACTTTGCGTACTTGACGTCCGTACCAACGAGCACGCCACTGTCAGATTCAGGTTCCATGTGGATTGAACGGGAAAGCGTACCCGTCTTCTTTGGCACTCGACGCTTGGCAGAGTTGACAACAGTATTCGCTCCAGCCATCAAAGCCTTCAACTCAGTCGGCATTGCTTGCTCACCAATATAAGTGAACTTGGAAAGCACCTGAGCGGTCTTGCCAGAGTCAAGATATACGCTCACTCCAGGTGTGTTCTTAGCCATTAATACCACCTACTTACAGGTATCTCGCTAACATCGGCTGACTGGTTAGGAGTGCGCTCCTGAACGAGATACGGCTCACTGTCCATATGGTCAATGACCGCCTTCCAGCCGATTTTAATCTCAGGATGGGCATCTGCGATCAGGATGCGGACGAATCCCTCCTCTGAACCATAGCTGGACTGGGTATTGCTCGTCTTAGCTAGGTTTCGATTGCCCACTGCACATGGGATATCGGTCAGAGCCTCCACTTCCTCGAACTTATCGAGAACTTGTCCTGTGGAGTCCTGCTCTTTGGTCGGCTTGTAGAACGTGACTGTGTGGTCGAAGTAGCCTTTCAGCATGTCCTGCCAGCCATTGCCTAGGAGTTTCATGCGAGAGCCTCCCACCACGGACGCCAATGCGTAGGCAACTGGGGAGTAACCGTATTAGCTACGCCACACACAATGGTGTTAGCTGCGTCCGCATCAGCCTTGGCACGGAGAGCGGCTGCGGAAGCTCGAATCGCCTCCGCAGTCGCTTGTCCGTTCGTGGTAACATCCAGAATAGTCAGCACCTTAAGCGTGTACGCTGCATTGGCGGCAATGGCGTCGAGCGCATCAGCAGCAGCGTAGTAAACGTTGCCGTTGCTCAGCTCAAGGAACGACTCCATCTCATCGTCAGTGAAGATGCAATCGTCAGCAGCCTTGTCTCCCGTGAGAAGCCGAACCAGCTTCACTTTGTCAGCGTACTGTCCCATGGTGTCTCCTTACGCGCCCTCAGACTTGAGAGCGCACTTCGGGTCGATGACCGTACCGCCCATGACGTGGCGCACCTTGTAGCCGATGGCATCGTGGTCGAAGTCGCCAGCCATAGCGCCAGCAGAAGCGCCACCGACAGACATGGCATTCGGAGACTTCATAAACAGCTCAGGAGAGCGGTGACCACGGAGGAACGCAAACTCAACAGCACCACGAGCAGCAGACGGGTCTGCGAGCAGGTAGTAAGTGTCGGAGCCATGCGTCTTGTCGAGGACAGGGAGGTAGTGGTTGACGACGAGCTTAAGCTTGCCCTTCAGCCAGTTGTTCGTGCGCATCTGGAAGGACTGCTCGTCACCGTCCCATGCAAGGAACTCGGAAGCGTTGAGGATGTTGTTCGCAGTGACCTCAAGCGCAGGGGGAACCATGAGGATGGCAGGACCGACCATGATAGGCTCACCATCGTCGTCCACCTTAGCAGTGAACTTCTCAATAGCCTTCTGGAGGTTCTGGACAGTAAGCGGATTGGACGACATGAGGTTGTCATGCTCAAAAGAGAAGAACGTGTCGTCCATGAGCAGCTTGGTAGCCTCTCGCTCCTCGGTACGGCGAGCAGCCTTGCCAAAGCGCGTAGGCTGGTCGGTAAGGAGGGACAGATCGTCGTCGATCATAGCCTCCCAGGAGATGTCGAAACGAGCACCAAACTTCTTCACAGAGAACTGAAGCTCAGACTCGCGACGACCAACAGACTTGTACTCGCCCAGCTCGTCAACAGTCTTAAGCGCAGCCTCGCCACCGTCCATAGCATAACGCTTGGCAGGACGGAAGTCTGCCACCTCAGAGACCTTAGCCCACTGGGTGTAAGTCTGGGGAGCCTCAGCGTAGGAAGCGAGAATCTGACGGTCAAGCAGGTCACCAAAATAGATCGGGAAGTCGCTGGTAGTCAGTGCCTCCTGGAAGCGATACATGTCCAGCTTGCTACCGCGCTGAACAAGGTTCGCAACAAGATTCGCAGCCTCAGCCAGATTCTTGTTGTACTGCGGATTGTTGCGAGGAGTGATTCGCACACCCTCGCCACCAAAGAGCTTATCTGCAGTCGCAGCCTCTGCGTTGATAGACTCTACAAGCCCAAGAAACTCAGCCATTATTCACACCTTTCTTTACGCGCTGACAGGGTTGGCAGCGCCATAGGCGAGACCGAGGCAAAGCAGCACAGGGACAACGATGTCCGTGCTGGAATACGTGACAGCCTCAAGCGCAAAACCAACAGGGACATCCTTAGAGCCACCCTTAGAGTCACCCTTAGGGGTAGTAGAAACAACGCCACCGACCGTAGTGGTCGCCTTCAGCGTCAGGTTCCAAACACCCTTCGTAGCGATGGTCGTGTAGTAGTTGGTACCGTCGTCGGTCTTGGCATCGGTGAGAGCGATACCGATAATGTCGCCGACCTGAACGAGTTCACCGCTCTTAACATCACTGGTGACAGGGAGCGTCAGGTTCTCGCCGACCTGAACAAAGTTCTTAGCCATTCGTTTCCTCCTTAGCGGCCATTAGCGGCAATCTTAGCCGCGCTCTCGGACAGACCCATAGCCTTGAAGGCATCGGTAAGGTCGACAGCCTCTGCAAAGTCATCGTCGTTCTCATGACCCTTGGAGCCCATGCCAATAACATTAATGCCACCAGACAGCTTGCTGATGTACTCAGCCTCAGCCTTGATAGCCTCCTGGACAGACTTCTTCACCTTGTCCTTGTCGAGCTTCTTCTTGTCGTCCTCATCCTTAGTCGCCATGAACTTACCAGCCTCCTGCTGGATACGCTCCTTGGTGACATCAGGCAGGTCGCTCTCCTTCAGCTCTGCAGCGACGATTGCACCGCACTCAGTAAGCATATGTGCCTCGTTGAGGCGTGCAAGCTCCTGGGTGAGGGTATCAATCTGACCCTGAGCCTCGGAAAGCTGCGTGTTCAGACCATTGATGGTGTCGTCTCGCTCACCAATGGTGTTGAGAGCTTCCTCAAGATTCATAGATTCCTCCTCATTTACGTTTTCAAGTGCGTTGTATGGGCTTCGTGCAGCCTCAGCAAACTGAGCCAGAACCTTGCCACCAGCTCCAGCACGAGTCACAAAGTCAACAGACTGGACGAGATTAATCTCTTCCACCAGGAGACCTGCGCGACCCTCAGCTTCACCCTCGTGAACCTTGCCACCAGCGCGAATAGACACGCCGATGTATGGTCCAATCTCGTTCAGAGCCTCACGGAAAGGTTCGAACACGATAGCATCACCGTAGATACCAGCACCATTCGCATTGGTCTCCTCATAACGGACGTTCGTGAGCACGCCTGCGAGATCTCGAAGGTCTCGCTCAGGACGCTCGTAGTTGTCTGAGGACTTTGGGTGGTTCCAGAACATCTGCGCACCCTCGAAAAGCTGTGCAGAAGCTGCAAGAACGGTCTCGGAATAGTAACCAGAAGAACCCCAACCAGGCTGAATGACCTTGACAGGGTACTTGCCTACGGCTTTGTCTGCTTCAGTGAGCAGTGAGCCCAAGAATGTGATGTTATCCATGTTCACCTCCCGTCAAGCCACACATTCTTACAAAGAAACGTGCTGCGAGTGCTTTTCCATGCATGCGCAGCACGTTCTTGAAGAATTATCTCTCTAGTAACAAGGCGAGAAAGCTAAGTTCCATCTGGAATAGTGAGCTTTAACTGCTCTAAGGCTCAAATGTAATGCCACTATCACCTGTGTATGGAACGGTATGGTCGACCTTAGCATCCCAAAACTTGTCGGGAATGCCGTTCGGAAATGCCCTACAGTACGGTTTGGCGTCTGGAGTGAAGCCTAGAAGATGCTTGCACATAAGACACATAGGCTGCTTCACTCTGATGGGTTCATCGATACTGCGACCTGGTCCAGGCGAATCCTCGTAATGAAAAAAGTCTGTCATCGTTTCTCCTAAGGTATAAGCTCAAGCCAGAAGTCTTTCCCGCCCCATTCATTGTCTTCAATATGGTGCACTTTGAACTTCGAGTCTGGGGCGATGAGATATTCCCACTCTCTCGGATTTTTAGACTCGCCATCTACATATATCCCACATCCCCTGTTCGGTGGGACGTAAATATGCGCCGTATTATCCCTACGAAAGCCTGTACTTTTCACAGAGGTCGATACAAACTCGGGAATCTGTTTGATTTCTCCTTCTTCCCATGAATCCCAAAAATCTCCATCGAATCCTCGGTTCACAACAATCGGACAAGATGTAACCCCGTATTTTTTAATCGCTTTTTCTGCGTTTTCGACGTTAATCTTGACCTTTCTATCTGAAAACAGACTGTTTACTTTACGACCCTTTTTGAGATACTCGTTCATCTGTAGATAGTAAGATCCTGTGTAGGTGTTGATTGAATCCTTCATAGGCTCAGGCATGGAAGAGAATGACTTCTTTTTGTCGCTGAGCAGTTTGACCACTTCAGGGATCTTTTCTCCTGCACGGCTTGCGAATTCAGATACATTGCCTTTTTCGAATGCATCCATTGCTATATAGTAGTCTTTAGGTCTAAGCGAATTGATCTTCTCTTCTACGCCTCTCAGATCCCAGGCATCCCACTTAGGAGCGCCAGACTTATCGACACGTTTGGAAGCTGTCTTCCCAACCTTTGTTTTCTTGCTAGGGATGACCTGTTGCACTTGAGAAGAAACGGTCTTGCTCGGTGAGCTTTTCGTGATGTTAACAGCACTGTTGGTGTACTGCTTACCGTACAGAGCCTCGATCGGCTTGCCCAGCATATCTTCTTCAAGGATGTCCTGGAGGAAGTCGCATCGACATCCTGGGAAACGAGGCGGATGCATGTGACCACTGGGGAACTCTTTTTTAATAGGTATCCAGCCGACACGCTCGTTCTCCTTGCAGCCGTCAGACACACGGTCGTCCTCAAGCGTCTGCCACGCCTTCATCATCTTAACGCCATTGTCCTGAAGGTAGTTGCCGACCTGAGCGTTTCCTTCGCAGTAGGCATTCGCCAGCTCTGTGACAGCGACCAGCACAGCACGATTCGACACATGCTTCTGGGGCATCGGGACTGCGAATTCCTCGAACTTGTCTTTGATAGCCTTGGCTATATCGTTGTAAGAAGAACCAGACTTGACGCCATCGGAGACAATACGCGCGATCTCCTTGCGAGTGGTGTCGTTGATCTGTGTTACAGCCTCTGCAGCATGCTTCTTAGCGTACTCTTGTGCTCTGAGGTTAGGAAGTGACACCCACCCAGACTTATCCGCCTTAACATTGCGGACTCTTGGTGCCTCTTGAAGAGAGGCACCATCGGGTGCACTGGCGGATTCAGATGAAGTTGACGACTTCGACAGGGATGAGAAGAACCATCCAGTGCACCCGAGGTCACGGCATTGCTCTACAGCACCTGCAAGCCACACTCGATAGATGTAATTCTCGATTACACGCTGCAATTCAGCAGAGTGTCGCTTGACCTCGACCCTTATTATCGCGCTATATTTGTTCTTTAGGTCACGAGAATCGCGAGGTTTTTCTGCTTCGATGATTTCATCACCCTCAGGCAGTCGTTCCTCAATACCCTTCCACGTAGCCCAGAACACAGCTGCAACATCAAGAGCCATAGCAGAAGCCCACGGCTGAATGATAGCATTGTGCTTCTTGATAGCCAATGCATTGCGATACTTGGCTATGGTGCCGTAGGGTTCTGCCATTAGTGGTGCCTCCATTCGAATTTCTGCTCATCGACGATTCTCTTTGCGACATCCTCAGGGTCTCGGAACAAATCTATAACGACAAACGGAATAAAAGCAATTACCAGGATAAGAATCAACACGAAAGACTCTGCGTCCATTAGACACCCTTCTCCCTAAGCTCGGCTACCATGTTGTCAAGCAGCTGAATGTACGACTCTTCGACCTCACCAGCAGCCTTGTCTGCCTTGTCCTCAGGAGTCTTGGCATTCTTGACATCGTCGCTACTCTTCTTGGCATCGTCAATTGCCCCTGCAGCCTTAGCCGCCTGAGCTGCCTGCTGGTCTGCAGCGGACTGCTGTCCCATGGCGATCTCGAGAGCCTTCTGCTGCTTCTCCTCTTCGACCTCATCCCAGCTCTTCGGATCATCGGGGAACAGCTTATCCACAATGTCCGTGTCCTCACCGAGCGCAGTGAGCAGCTGGGTAGTGGCAGTCTTGAGATCGATGGTATTGGCAGGGGTCTGACCAGACAGGGTCACACTCTTTACGATGGCATCGATGCGCTCGTTGATATCCTCCTGGAGGATGGGCGGGAACTTGACATCGAACGTACGGTCAAGCTCGCCTGTATCAACGTAAGACTCTCCATAGTCGTTGAACGAGCGGATACCCTTGAGCTTACCACCAGGCTTCAGCGCAGACTGGTCGATGACGTAGCCCAGCACCGTGCTGAAGATGTCCGTCCACAGCTCCTGACGCTCCTGGAACATGAGGAGCATCGGCTGCTCCATCGCCTTGGCAGTAGCAAGGTTACCAGTGCTAGGGTCTCCGAAGTAGTGCTCGTAGATACCAGTCGCAGCGCATACCATCAGCAGAGCACGACGACCATCGTCCACAGCCACTGTAGCGCCACTCTTAGGCATGGGCGTAAGGTCGAAATTGTCTGAGGACATCCACACCTGAGCCGCTTGCCCAGGCAGGTCGCCATTCATAGGGTTAGAACCACCGTTAATGGCTCCTTCGAGCACCTGCTTGGCTTGCCCCATACCCGTGGCACCAGACTTGCTCGTAGCCTTCCATGCGAACTTTGACAGGCTCTTGACAATGGTGTACCAATCCTCAAGGAATTCCTTGTACGCCTTAGCCCAGTCGATGGCTGCGTAGATCTCAGACACACCGTATTCCATGTCAGACAGGCAGTTCGTCTTCACATGGTACACAGGATTCATAGCCATGACCTCGATGCCGTTGAAGTACCGAGGAAGACCTCCCTGAGGCATGTAGTTGATGTCTGGGTACATTGCCTGTCGGGTTTCGTATTTCTGCGAGCCTGCCTCCTTAGGCTGCTGCCACTGACGGAAATAGTACCACGGCTCCTTGCTGTCCTCAGGATTGTAGATGATGCGGGTGATCTCGTTCAGCGGGATAGTGCGCACACGAGTGGCACCGTTGAGCGGGTCTGTAAAGAATGTGAAGAACAGATTCGCAGTCACCTGGAGCTCAGTCTCCTTGACCAGCATAGCCTGCTCGCCTGTGAGCTCAGCCTTGTTCTTGGAGTCGCCCATGAACGCATCGATAACAGATTGGACGTCCCCGTCTGCAGCCACCACATCGACACCCTGACCGAACACGTAGTTCGCCTGAGTGGCTACGGCTCGCTTGACTAGAGGGTTCTTCAACCAATACACCCTCGCCATAGCAGCAATCTTGTCGATTGATGCCTTAGTGAACTGACGATTTAGTGTAGAGTCACCGATGCGCTCGTAGCCCACGTCATCCAGAGCTAGCTCCAACTCTGCGATACGCTCCTGCAGCAGCTCGTTGTTGCTATGCTCAGTGAAAGCTATGTTGCCGTACAGCTCTACAGCCTCACTGAGACTGTTAAGCTGTCCACCGCTCAGCCCATTTGCTATCTTCAGGAGCGGATGATTCTTGTCCATTGCCATTCAGATACCTCCTACACTGGTGAGATGATGTTTGGTACGTCGAGCTCGACCAGTGAAGCACCAGTCCTACGGCTGGCGAGCTCCTGAGTGAGAATAGCAGCATAGGATGCCGTGTCGACTTGGTCGTCATGGGCACCCATGGGGAAGCCAACGAGCTCATCCTCGTAGTCGCCCAGCCATGCAGCGCCCATACGATGGAAGACCTTGTGGCTCTCGTAACGAGCACCCATGGGGATAGCCTTGGTGACCTTGTCCTTGGTAGCGTTCAGCTCCATCACAGGCACACCAGCATTGCGCAGCATCTGGAAGACGGGACGACCAACACCATTAACCTCGATGCCCATGCACGTAGGCATGTAGCGTCTATACTGGTCGAGCAGGAGCCTAGGCTGCTCTGCTCCTTCCATCTGCGCCCTGAACACATCCCAAAGAAGTAGGTCGTTCTTCGGAGTGACAATCCACGTACTGCATACGAACCAGTCTGCTGTGGTCTTGGCAGAGGCTGTCGGATCGACGGTCTGGAAGTGCCAGCATTGCTCAGGCACGAATCGCTCGTCGCCTGTATCCCTGTGCAGCACGTACGTGTGGTCGATGAGCTCCCAGTATCTGAAGTCCTTCCTACGGAACATGGTACCGTCGGGAGGACTGGGATGCTGCTGGTACATAGCATTGAACATGTAGCTGCCCATGGCGATACGTGTACGATTCAGCGACACCTCATCGTACATCTCTGGCCACAGTGCCTCTCCCTCAGAGCGACCGAGCTGATCAGTGCCCTCTGCCAGAGCGGGAAGGCTCAGCACCTTCCACTTGTCCGCACCCTTCTCCATATCTGCCAACAGACGTCCTGCAAGGTCGTCCTGATGCCAACGAGTCATAACGACAATCACGGCACCGCCTGGAGCCAAACGAGTGCGCAGCGTAGTCTGGTACCAGTTGTAGGCAGAACGCCTCACAGTCTCGGAGCTAGCCTCTTCGTAGTTCTTAATCGGGTCGTCAATGATGGCGATGTGAGCACCCTTACCAGTGATAGCGCCACCAACACCTGCTGCAACAATGCCATTGTCGTGGCTTCCTTCGAGTCCCCATCGGTCTGCACGAGCAGCATCCTCTGCGAGCTTGACTCCGAACAGCTCCTCGCTGTCCCTCATCTTGTTCCTCGTCATTCGACCGAATTCCTGAGCGAGGTCTGCTGAGTAGGATGTGAGCATCCACGTCATCCATGGATGGTTGCCCATTCCCCACACAGGAAACTCCTGGGAGACGAGGCGAGACTTACCGTGTCGAGGCGGCATGAAGATCATAACACGCAGATTATCGCTCTCCGACTCCTTCATGCGTCCCTCGTGAATAGCGACTACATCATTGATGGTCGCTTCGAGCTGAGCTGCGATGAGCCTGTGGTGGCGTCCGATCTTGTAGCTCTCGTCCATGTACAATGTGTAGTCGAGAAGGTGGCGACGTGCGAGCTCCTGTCGGATACATTCGAGCTGACCGAGCATGTTAGGCACATCTTTGATGTCGAGCGGTTGAGTCTTGTCTCCCTCGGACAGCTGGGTAGGAAGGCCTTCAGGCGCTTTTGTCCCGACGTGCGAGACGACCTTGTTACGTCTAGGCATCTTCCACCACCTCAGCAGCCACAGGTAAAGCAGGAAGTGCCGCATCATCCACATGATCTCCCACGGCCACTTCCACAGCTTGTGCAATTTCTTTTACTTTGGCGCGTAATTGTTCATCTGTTAGAGCTTTCACGTCTACCTGCCAATTCACGTCTAGCTTATGCTTAGTCTCGACGGAAATCTCCATTACTCGCTTGGCATTCCACACATCGGGCATACGGCATTCGAGGTATCGAATCATCGCCGAGACGTTGCCGTTGATAGCAGCAGAGAATAGAGCATTCTCAACCAGAGAACATGCGAAGATGCGAGCTTCTTCCAGATCGCACCAGAACTTGGCATACTTACCTTCCTGTCCTCGTGCCATTTCTTCCTTGCCACGACGACGCCATTCTGTGATTGTGCGGGGGTTCAGACCCACACGAGCGGAAGCAGTGGTGAATGTGTAGCCTTGCTTCACTAGCGCGACAATTTGAGGAGCCTTCTCGTCGAACTTATGGTAGCCACCTTTGGCTGCTGCTTCCTCAATGTTAGTATGGACGGCACAATATTTGCCGTCCACCGTTGCTCCCTTTGTGCATTGTTTTCCTGTTCGAGGATTACGTCCTTGACAACGAGGAGTTCCCCAGTATGTCCAATGCTCAGGGTCTTCAATATGCTTAGGATGTGGGTTGTTCTTGGAATACTTAGGCTTCGACTTCTTAGATTCAGAAACCTTCTTCGGAGCCTTAGTCTTCCGATTCTCCCTGTTAGCCGTCATTATCACCACATTCCTATTATTTAAATATATACTCCTTATCTATTATCGCTCTTCTTCTTATGAATTACCTTATCAATTTCATTATATTTTCTTATATATTAACACATTTTCTTGTTTTACCACATTAACGACATCTCTCGAAAATATTTTTATTATTTTCAAGATTCCCGATGAAAGTTGAACAATTTCGAGCGATAATAGTGTTGCAGGGAATTGACAACGACTTCGAAAGGACACTGCAATGACTACCATGACCAACTTCTCCACTACCGCTGAGCGCATTGGTAAGACTGCTTCTGAGAAGAGGGCTGTCGAGGCTATGGCGAACGCTCTTGGCTCCGTTGAGAACGCCATCGCCGACGGCGACACCCGCTACGATGGTCACTGCTTCATCGACGATGCCGAGCAGTACGCATCCGAGGGTCTCGATTCGCTCGACAAGCGCACCCTCAACCACATCTCCGACGAGCGCATCAACGAGCTCGTCCACGAGGTCGCCCTCACTTTTGATTACCTCGAAGAGTACAACGAGCCTGCCACTTCACCTGAGGCTAACAACGACAAGGAGAATGCCATGACCACCACTCAGACTTCTGTTTTCATTCCTTCCTCTGCCGCTTCCATGTCCTTCGAAGACTTCATCGATGGCATGTATCTGTTCACTAGCAAGTGGGTCGGCGAGATCGCCATTGACCGTGTGGCTGTTCGCGTTGAGTCTCTCTACAACGACATCACGTTCCGCACGATGGTGTTCGAGTATCGTCAGGCTGTGCTCGCTCGTGATGACCACAAGAAGCGTATGTTCCGCTGGATGGTGACTGGCGACGCTGTCTGCACCGCTGACGACTGGGATAATGATATCTACTCTTCCAAGATGAAGGCGTACGGCGACGTGCTCTACGACATGCTCGTTCGCCTTCCCAGGAATGCCGAGGATGAGCGCGAATCCCTCAAGAAGCTCTGCAAGTAGAATCCATTGGCTGGGTGGGGAGACCTGCCCAGCCTTTTTCTCAAAATATTTTCAAGATTTTCTTGATTCCTGATAATAGTTCAACTATTTAGAGGGATAATAACGTTGTCAGGGAACTACGATCGAAAGGTGATAACGATGAAGAACTCAGCTCTTGACTGGATCGACGACGAGGGGTACTGCGGGTATCCGACTGCTCGTGTGAATGGCTTTGCGATTGTTATGTGCTGCGATGACGACTACGATCCTGTCATTCAAGTCTTCGATGAGGAGAACAGTCAATCTATGGAGTCCGGAGAGATTTACCAGCAGCTGAGCGGATTCGACTCTCCTGATGATATGCAGCTCGCTGCTGATTATCTCGCATACACTCTTTGCCACGTACGCTAACGACCATTCCGACTGGAGGAAGAACCATGGCACACATTCCTGAAGCAGATCGCGCTCGCATCTACGAACTCGCAGACGAGTTCGGAGTTCACCCTTCCATCGTCCGCTCGTTGTACGACGTGATGCCGAACGAGCTTTACGATGGCATCGTCACCGCGCTGGAGGACATGGCGGACGATCCAGACTACGAGGAACTTTTCGATGAGTAGGCATTTTTACCGTTTGACGCTCCACAGGAACGATAGGCTTTACTTCCATGCGATCTACGAAAACAAGCTGAACGCTCGAAAAGCCTATCTGAAGCTTCGAACGAACAGAAAGTCCGATTCTAAGCGTCTGGATGAGGTGTTTTGGGACTCGTGCATTGGTCGTTGGCAGTACGTTCAGACGCTGAACCGCACAGACGGCAATTCACATGATTCAGACCAATTCTAACGTGAGTATGTAGAAACACTGCAGCGCTTGTATGAGTCTGCGGTGTTTCTCTTGTTAGAACCAATTCTAAGGCCTCGAAATATTTTCAGAATCAGAGTTCAATCAGCCCATTGGCTCCAGCATCATCAAGTATGAATCTTGCGAGGTGTTTGGCAGCATCTTTGGCGTGAACACCCTTGCCTAGGTCGCACCACGGCACAGTCTTCATCTGAGATGCCGTATGCCACACGACTTCGCATCCATTCCGCTCAGCCACTGCAGCGCAACCACCGACCAGCTCCATAGTCATCGTGGCTTCACGACCCATCGTGACTCCAATGCGAGGAGTGTGCTTCTCGATTACGACCACCTGAATGGATGGACCAGCATTGCGCAGAAACTCTTCCATCCACTTAATGGTCTGGTCGTGAGGCACCATTGAGTATCCGACGTTCACAGCATTCTTATAGCTCCAAGCGCACCCTGTTGTGCCTCCTGGGTCAAGGGCTAGCACACCCCTATGCGGACGTCTAAGAACACGTTGGAACACGCTCACTCCAGTCGATTCTTTATTCTTGGAGGGCTTTTGCATCAACGACATTTTTATCCTCTTTCGGCGTGAAAGTCCACGACCCCATGCACTCATCGTTTTCGTCGTACGCTTCTATGAGGCGTGGACGCTCTGGACCAATAGCCGTAAACAAAGCCACGACAGCCACTTCACAATTTGATCTATTGAGCGGTCGGAGAAACGTCAAGTTTTGAGTCTCTTGATTCTTATAGACGATCAGCAGCCTGACAGCCTTTTTCTTGTTTTGCTTCTTTCCCATTAGATGTGCCCACCGCCAATCGCAATCAGTATCAGTCCAGAAAAAGTCAAAATGACTCCAGCCTTATACGTGTATTCAGGATCGCCATTCAGCTTTTCGGAAGAGCAGGCGATAAGAGCGAGAAATCCGATGATCACAGATACCATCCCGCAAACAGATATGATGTTCATCGCTTCTCCTCCTCAGCGATATGTTCCCACTTACGTTTGGCATAATCCTGGCCAGACATCTCAACGTCAAGCATAATGGCCTCAATAACATCCTCTACTGGCATGCAGCGGCTAGCAAGACGAGAGCCTAGGACGACGCACCAGTCTGGTGCATTGCTGCGCTTCTTGCCCATTCTAATGCGCCTCATTTCGAATACAGATGAGCGCCTCGACCATTTCAGGCTTGTTAAGACGAGCGATGTCGTCCTCGTCAAGGTCAATGGCGAGAGCGATGAGCTCACTCTTCTTCATGCGCCTGAGCTTGTTATCGGACAGATGGAGAAGGTCATCCATAGCCACTTCACGAGGAGAAGGCGCCTTGTCCAGAGCCTCAGGAATGCGCATTTGCTCCTGGAGAGAACCATCGCCTGTAGCGTACAGAGACCATGCAGCTCCGCATTCATCGCACACCACGTCCACGCAACGACCCGTAGACGTGATGTTCCCGAAACTCGTTCGAGCATGCTCGCCACTGCCACAGACAGGACACACACTCTTTGTAACGAGCTTGTATTCCTCGTCAGTCATTTCTCTGAGTCGAATGGTCTTCATTAGCCATCGACCTCGCTTGCAGACTCGCCTGTGGAGCCGTACCCGCCACGAGAAGCGCAGCCCATGTCGTCTGTTTCGATCACATGGATTTCAGGCATCATAGGCTGAATGCGGAACTGAGCTATACGCGTACCTGCTGGGATGAAGGTGTCTCGAACAGCATATGCCACGAATCCCCAGACATCGTCGTTGCCACAGTACTCGTTCTCGATGATCCCGATGGAATTTGCCATCAGAATACCGTGCTTCAGACAAGTGGACGAGCGAGGAGCAATGATGCCCTCGAAGCCTTCTGGCATCTTGACGTTGATGCCAAACGGGATGATCCGCACGTCACCCTGCTTCATGGAAACGTCCTCGCTGCAAGCCAGATCGATCCAAGCACCATGGCGCTCAAGCTTGCTAGCGCCATCCATATAACGCACAATAATGTCTTCCATTATCACTCCTTAACGAAAAATGGACGAGCCTCCGAGGAGACTCGTCCGTGAACAAACAAGGCTGTTTACTTGCAGTCCTCGAAGTCATCATCGCAGTCATGGCAATTGCCACAGTCGCCAGACAGGAAGTCCGTGAACTGCTCAAGGTGACGGAGGAAGCTCTCACGCTTCTCGTCGTCCTTGTGCCACTGATCGAGCTTCTTCTTGGTCACCTCGTCAATCTCGCTGAGCGACAGGAACTGGTCGTTGTCGTCAGAGTTGCACTCCTTCAGAGCACTGCGGAGAGCATCGTGCATGTCGAGAAGGAGATTGAGCTGGAACTCGGAGGGGATGTCGAAGCCATCCATCAGTCGAGCGATTGCCTCCATGCAGTCGTAGTAGCGACCACGGTCAAGGTTCATGATGTTGTCAATACGGTGCTGCTTGATCTCGTTCTTCATAATTGATTCCTTTCTATCGATTCCACTTCTTCTGGAGAGGGCACGGACGGTCGAACACAGACTCGAATTTGCAGCGGTGCTCATGCTCACACACGGGCTGCAGATAGTCTGCGAAATCATCGCCCCATACGCGCCTCACTTCCTCTTTCATCTGGCGGATTACCTCACGCCATTCGCCCTGCGCCTGGAGGCAAAGCCTATCGCCAGCCAGACCAACAAGAGCGCGATAATTAGTGCCGATGCCAATGCGAGTAACAACATTCGTAGGCAGAACGCCACGAGCATCCTGAGTCTCGACGCCTGCATCGATGAGCTTATGATATGCATCCTCGACACTCTTCATCGTGTCGTTCCAGAGAGCCTTCTGCTTGTCTGTCTTCACGGACGGACCACAAATCACGTCCATGTCTTCGACTTTGGTGAATCGCATTGACTCCTGGGAGTAACTGAACCCAACACGATGACGGACTGCCTGGTGCGTAAATGCACGAGACACTCCATCCACCTGAAACACGAGCGTAATCCACTCGAACACGCCATTAAGCGCAGTCTTCTGCATCTCAGCGAAAATCTCGTCTGCCTCGGCATCAGAGATATCGTCGAGCGAATGACGCATATCTCCTCGCATGTTCAAGACTCCTGCAGCGATCACCTTCTTTGGCTGTGGAGTTGCAGATATGCAACTTACCTTTACCATTTCTCATCCCTTCTGATAAGCTCCTGGAGAGCATACTTACCCTCCAGGAGCATGCCGTTAACTACGAATTCCAGCGCTTGACGATTCCGTCTGTCACGTTGTCTGCAATCTGACCGTGACCCTTAGCGTTGGGGTGAGTCTTCTTGTACTCAACGATCGCCTCGGTGCATTCCTTGTGAAATCCAAGGTACGGCATGTCAGACTCAGGATCGTCGGGCGTTTGAGACTCACGATAGAGAACCAGCTCGTCTCCATCGTAGTAACTAAAAACATATCGGCTCATTTTTCACCTCCTGTCTTGTCGTCAGGAGATATTATGCGCCATGATCTGGCTATTTTTCACCAGAATTTTCAATTTGTGGAATATTTTCGCCACCGAGCTGAGAAGGCAGATCATCCTGATCATTGTCATCTGGCACTGAATGGGCGATGAGCTGACCGTCTTCAGTCAGATAGGCAGACTCAGTCATGATCCTGCCACCGCACGAAGCACACAGAGACAGCATTGGTGCAGGACGAGATATAGACATAGGAGTGCTGAGTCCGTTCTTGAGCACTCGCAGCTTCTGGCAACCAGATACTGAATACTTCAGAACGCCAGCACCTTCAGTGAGATCAGCCCCACAGTGAGGACACTCAAGGGGATACACGTTCCTCCGAACGCTATTGATATCATTCATCGTTTTCTCCTCCCACGACGATCAGCTTCTTAGCGAAAAGCGTATCGTCGTTACCGCTGTTTTTGCTTGCTCTACAGAAGAACGAATTTCCGCTCTTCAGCTGATTGCCATACTCTTCGAGGATGTCTCCTCCGATGTAAACACCGATCACGCCTGTCGAATCGTTGAGCTGAATGACAGCAGACTTCTTACCGTCGTGATTCTTCTTCTTGACAGACGTGATTACACCGCGCACATAAACGGAGCCTGACTTACCTTGCAGCGAATCAATATTCGTCCACGGGATTTCCTTGTATCCCGCAATGTTATCGAGGTGAGCCAGAGCCTGATGGTTAACAGGAAGCGGATACCGATTGCGCCACGTCAGATAGTCTTCATCCCATGGGCGATTAGCTGCTCCCAGCAGTCCCAACACCTGAATGGATTCCTGCACACGCTTGTTCACAACACGACGAGTCACGCGATTATACAGGTCATCGAAGTCTGCATATGGTCTGTGTTCAAGGATATCATCTACGGCTTTGTCACCCATGCCCTTGATATGCGTTAGACCGAGCTTAATGGCTTTTACGCCACGTTTGTTCGTGACAATACGGCTTTCACGTCCACTGTGATTGATGTCTGGCAAAAACACTTTTACACCATGCTGGATGGCATCTGTAAGCGCAGAACGGAACTTGTCGTCCTCATGCTCGCAGTTCATCAGAGCGCAGTACCACTCGACTGGGTGATAATGCTTGAGCCACATGCACCAGTAGCCGATCTGAGTGTACTGAAATGCATGGGACTTGTTGAATGCATACGAACCAAAGTGCACCATCTCTTGGAACAGATTGCGAGCATCGTACTCGCTCATGCCATGGGAAGTGGCACCTTCAAGGAATGCGGGGAGCTCCTTGTTGAACACAGCGACGCCCGGTTGACGCTTAATCATCTCACGCATTCGGTCTACGCCATGAGGATCATAGTTGCCCAGCTGTCCGAAGATGAGCATGATCTGCTCCTGATAAACGAGAACACCTTCAGTGTCCTTCGTGATTTCATCATAGATGGGGTGAAGAGATGGCACCTCTTCACGACCAGCTCGACGGTCAACATACTTCTGGAACAGACCTGAGCGCATTGCACCTGGACGGTACAACGCATTGACAGCCACGAGGTCATCGAACGAATCGACAGGAATCTCCCTGAGCAGACCAGTCATCCCCTGAGAGTTGAACTGGAACACACCATTGGTCTTTCCCTCGTGGAAGTCTGCCAGGATTGCAGGGTCTGCGTAATCAAGAGCCAACAGATCATCTCGAGTTATGCCACTCAGGTCGCACGTTTCTCGAATGATACTGAGGGTCTTGATGCCGAGAATGTCGAGCTTCAAGAATCCCATAGCCATGCATTCATGACCGTCGAACACCGAGCACTTGACACCATTGCGAACATCAAGCGGCATAGCGTCTGTGAGCGGGAATGGACTGACCAGGACACCGCTGGCATGCACACCACGCTGTCGCTTGCGGTTCAACAGAAGCTTACATGCAGGCTCAAAGTCTGGGTACTTAGAACACAGCTGCTTGCCAGGAATTGTGTTCTCTAGAATGTCGGTAACGATAGCAAGAGACGATGCAAGCTTCTGGCTACCTTTGTCTCCTGGAGTGACGAGAGAAGACGCCTTGTTCACTTCTGCACGAGGAATGTCCATGCAACGTGCAAGGTCTTGCATCACCATCTTCCCCCCGAGATTGCCGTACATCCCCATCGAGGCGACGTTCGCCTCACCATACTTTTCGATGAGATAATCTTTGATTTCCTGTCGACGAGAATCCTCGAAGTCGAGATCGATGTCTGGTGGCTCCTCACGTCCTGGTGCGAGGAATCGTTCGAACATAAGGTCGTGAGCGACTGGGTCAGGGTCTGTAATTCGGAGAGCAGCGCAGACAAGGCTTCCTCCAGCTGAGCCACGACCTGGACCATAGAAGATACCACTTCTTCGTACGAATTCGAGCATGTCGTCGATGAGGAGGAAGTATCGGACGAATCCCTGTTCGTGAATGTAGTTGAGCTCGTATTCGAGCCGTTCGATATATCTTGAGTCATCGCGCTTCCCGTCCCACTTTGGCTGAGCCATTCCAGCATACGTAAGCTCACGCAGCTTCTCATATTCCTCATCATCAGACAGACCAGGATACGGCTGAGGAGTGAGCGACTTCCACTGTGGCATCTGTATATCAACCATATCGCACACCTGCACAGTGCCGTCAAGCGCACGACCAATATCCATCTGTGTGAGGTACGGATGATTAGCCAGAAGCAAACCACCCATCTCGTTGCGAGTCATCGGATGGAAGCAGTTATCGTCGAATTCCCATACCTTACCCTTTGAACCAGTACCGAGGTAATACTTGTGGTACTGCTGCCAGTCTCGAAGGTAATGTGAGTCTGGAGTGGCGACCAGAGGCAGTCCAAGCGTATTTGCGACTCTGATGGCGGTCATGTTGATGGGAGTCTGCTTGTCAATTTTCGTCGGCATGATCTCCATGAAGAAGCGACCGTCGAAAATCTCTGCCATCTGCATGCCGAGCTTGAGAGGGTCTTTCGACTTCCCGAACATCGTGTCCATGCAACCAGACAAGCAGATGACGTCCTCGCTACACTCCTTAAGCCAGCTGGGCTGAATACGAGGGCGATTGTAGAAACCGTCTGTCCAACCCTTGGTAGACAATCTGAAAAGGTTCTGGCAACCCTTCCAGCTCTTTGCAAGCAGTGTTACATGGCTTCTACGCTCCCCCTTGACGTGTTTGCTTGCATCGGGGACAATGTAAGCCTCGATGCCAACAATGCCCTTAATTCCAGCCTTAGAAGCAGCCTTAAGCAGAGCATATCCAGAGCCCATAGCACCGTGGTCTGTGATTGCGATCCCAGGCTGACCATGCTCGACAACCCAATCAACATAATCGTCCACACGAGGCATGCCATCAAGCAGAGAAAATTCGCTGTGGCAGTGAAGGTTCACAAAATCGTCTTTCACAGCAGATTCATCTCCTTCAGATCTTTCACGATCGCCTTGCAGATGTTGCTCGCAGACGTCTTGCACTGATGAAGTGTCAACACAGGAACACCAGCACGAGCAAAGCACTCAGACGCTGCAAGCATGCGGTGCTTCTGGTAGACGAGATCATCGTATTCCCATCCGACCTTACGCACGTCAGGGTCTCGCTCCATACAAGTATCGACGTCTGTGTCCAGCATTACGATGACAGGCTTGACGTCCTTAATCACCTGTGCAAGGTACTCAAGATTTGAGTCTCTACGCTGCTGATAAGCCCAGCAGGAAAGCGTAGTTCTGTCGAGTATTGCGTTCGCCCCAGCTTTGTCTAGAGTCTGGATTGCCACAGCCGCGACCTTCCACGAATCTCTGTCAAAGCACGGAGCTGAGTGACGAGAATTCCCGTGAACATACTCATACGGCTCAAGCATGTCCTTGTTCAAATCGAGGACGGGAAAGCCCAGTTCCTCGCTCAAACGAGCTGCGAGCGTAGACTTGCCTGCACCATCAATACCTTCGATAGAAATAATCATCGTTCATCCTTCCACGGTTCATTCATTCCAATAAAGTGGCATGCTGCATCATACAAAGTGCGAAAACGATGCACAAACGGTGCGCCAGTCCTGTTGTACGGACGATCGACAATGTAGCATTGAACAGTCTGTTTACCTGCGAATTTGACCAGATTCTTAGGATCGTCGTCGAATATCGCCAGCACGTCATCCACACTGTAATGATCGTGAACGTAGTCGAACTTCTCCTTCGTAAACACGAGTTCACTGTACTGCAGGTCATGCTGCTTAAGCCAGTATTCTGTGTCTTCACGAATATTGTCGTACTTGTCAGCAGGACGACTGGAGATAATGACCACGTCATACCACTGGGACAAACGCCTCAATGCGCCATGCGTGCCTGGAATCATGGTCATGTTGCGCTTATGACCTTCCACGCGCCACCGACGCTTAAGCTCAGCGTAGTCTGCATCATCAAGACACAGAATCTCGTTCAGATGGAGCGACGTCAGGTCGTTCGGAGACGGACTAAGCTGACCGTTGGTAGCCCATCGCAGGAAGTCTCCTCCGTAGTCTGCCATTACGTTGTCAAGGTCAACAAAGACCTTCCTTTTATCACCGTTCATACTTCCCACTTCTTGTTGCCCAAAACGCCTTGCCACAACTGACGAGTTCGTCAACGTCTTCCTTCTTTGCGATGAGGATGGCGTCACTGTCGTCGTACTCGCCATAATATTCAATGTACGACTGGAATCCTTCTTCTTCAAGCCACTTTTTAACGTCTGAGTCGGACATAACAGAGACTCTATCTGCACCGAGCTTATCAATGGCGAACAGACGGAGCACCTTTACTTGCGATGTCCTGCAAACACAAATACCATTCATCACTTGCCCAAACCCATCTTCTCAAGACGAGACATCGTGTCATAGTATGCCATGTGAGCCATATACGTCGAGTCCCACTTTCCGTACCTACCGAGTAGAAGAACATTGTCCTGGTGGTTGTAGAACTTAGCCTTACCGTCTACCTTGATAACCTTGTGGGCACCTTCAACAGGTCGCAGATACTCTGTCTGTTCGATTCCATCGACCCTGCTGTAACGTGTCCAAGGAGCATCAATGTCAACATTGTAGACGATGATGTTGTCTGGAGTTGAAGCCCAGCCGTTGTGATCTGGATACGGACTGCAGTCAGACACATACATCTCGCGATACAAGCACTGAGACTTCGAATGCGGATAAATCTTGTTCAAAGGAGCTGTGTTGATGACCAGGTCGAACTTACGAGACAGACCTCGCATGTCGCTAGGCAGCACTTCGTCCTCTGTGATTCGCAGACCTTGGAGCATACTCCATGCATCCATCCAGTTGTACGCCTTGACAGTTTTCACAGACCTATGGATGGAATTGTTCGTCTGGGAAGCTCCAGTCTTAATGGCATACAGCTCAGCCATAGCCCTCTGGTCCGCCTTGTTCCAACGCATGAACTTGTCACCATAGCCCACGAATGCAGTCTCGATTTCAATAGGCTTCAACGGGAGTCCACAATTGTCATGAAGATAGCGGACACCATGACCTGGATTCGGCTTAGTGGCAGACAAGATGGTCGGCATAATGCCTTTGTCCATACAAGCCTTTGCTGCAAGCAAACCTGTCATGCCTGCACCGATGATTGCCACACTCATTGATTCCTCATTTCTTCCAGCAATTTAATAAACATCGGCGTCTTTCGAAGTGTACCACGACTCAACCTTACAAGACGGTGGCTCGAGAGGTATCTGGTGATATTCGCTGAATCCTCTCTCGTCATACCGCAGAAATCTTCGATATCCTGCCTCTTGAACTCGTCATACGATGACAGGAACTGAAACACAAGAGGCTCATCTTCCATCCACTTAATCACGTCATCTCGAGAAGCTCCAAGTGGTTCGTTCTCCTTGGCACGAGCCTCGCTGAACTGCTTGTATCGGAATGAGGACTTCTTGTAGCACTCGTCAACAAACTGTGCAGCAGCTTCGACATGCTCCTTCTTTACAAGCAGTCGATTTCCGTCATCCGTTGAGAACAAACGAGCTGCCCATGCTGCTGCCATACGAGCCAGCTTAACACGGAAATCTGCACTCTCGACGAGAGGAATCTCTGAAGTGTACCCCTCACCCATCTTAACAGACAACTCGTAAATAAGCTTGCGAGCCTGCTTGGAGAACAAAACATCCTCAGGTCGACGAGACCACACCCACATGATCAGATTGTGGCACAGCTCACTCGTGTACACATGCGGCACATCTTCTGTGGTGTTGCTGTTGATTACCTTTGAATCAACATCCTCGCTCGCAGAAGAAACAACCAGATCAAAGCGGGAAATATCCTCAGCCTTACCAATCAGCTGAGGTATAAACTCGACAGGATACGTCCTACTGGAAACGTTGTCTCCGTACCTAGGATTGGAGATCCAGATAAGGCGCGTACGAGCAAGCGCACGCTCAGTCTGAATCTTCGTGATCTCTGCGACGCCACTGGAACGAATGCCAGACATGTTCGCAATCTCATCCTGAGTGAGACCAGAAGCCTCATCGATAACGACCAGTCGACGGTCGTTCAGAGGAATCTTTCCCCATGTGATCTGCCAGCGCTTGTTGACTTGTTGCAGACCACCAACAAGACCTGCATACGAGGATGCCTCGCCAGTAACGAATTCTCCGAGTCTGTAGTGTCGCATGAGCTGCTGGATAGTCTCGGTCTTTCCCGTACGAGTGTCCCCGAACAGGAGAACCTCAAGCCATCCGCGCTTCAAAGGCTTGCCATCGAAGTCAAAACGCAGCAGAGAATGATATGCCAAATCAACAGCGATATGGACATCGTTCCTGCCATAGATTGATGTCACATTCGTAGACAGATCACGAACGATTTCGTCCATTTTCTGTCGGACGGTCTGACCCTCTGCAGGCTGGAATACACTGAGCTCATTTTTCAGATTGTCGGACATCTCGAATGAGCTGATATCGTCCTCGCTCCACTCCTTGTCGTAGAACAAATGAGTGGCATGCTGCGTGGAAGAGTCTGGCACGGTTATACCTGTGAACACGTAGCTCTTACCAGCCTGAATACCGTGGTCTACGATACTGACGTGACGAGTCACGTAGCTCTGGTTCTCGTCGTTCCAGCTAAGCTCAGGAATGAGGACGAGATCTTCGATGTTGACATTGTCAATCACGTCCAGATCTACGGTGCAGTCACCGAGCGCACCTGCGAACTCCTTCATTTTCGTACGCTGAACAGAGTCGCTCAGACCTCGAAGCTTCATGAGGTTCGGAGAGTCCTTCGGAATGTTTACTTCAAGAGTGCCACCTGCTATGCCAATAGGGCAAACGGTACACTTCTTCTTGTTCGCTGAAGCGCAGCGGACTACGTATCTATCTGGAACGATATAAGGCTCAAGATCTTTGCCTGCAACCACCGCTGCAGTACGAATACGCTTGCCAGCATACTTTGCAAGGGACGCCTCGTGAAGAGGGACGTCGTACACCTCGTTATCGTCCTCGTCCTGGAGGGTATTGCGAGGAACGGTCTTGTCGATGAGGTGTTGGAAGTCATCTCGAGTTGCACCATAGCCGACTACCCAGTCCGTCACGTCCCCATTAGACGGCTCAGAAATAGGCAGATTCAGTATGCGAACGGATGAGGCGATATGTTCAAGATTGTTTGCTACATTGACCATGCCGTTCTGACCAGCCTTGTCAATGTCGTAGCAAATATTGACCTCACGACTGTGGAACAATTGATTCCACTCAGGCTTCCAGTTACCAGCACCACTGGTAGACGTGACCGCATTGAAGCCTAGCTGGTGCATTAGGATGCAGTCCATCTCACCTTCGCACAGGAAGATGGGGTCATCGCTCCACAGCGATGGATCTGGGAAAAGAGTAACGCCACCACGACCGCGCTCCCAGCTAATCACCTTAGATGAATCGCGCTTAGCCCAGTCGTACTGACGAATGTTATAGCAGCCCTCTTCATTGAACAGCGGGATTGTAATCCTACCATTGTGGTAGCCGAGTCTAAACTGACGAATAGTATCGTCAGTGAATCCACGCTTGTTGTGAAGAAAATCTAGCACAGCCGAATTGCACCAGAGATTGTCTACCAAACCATCGATCACGATATCGGAGATCGGAGGGAGCTTCTTCTTGGGTCGCTTTGTGATTAGTTTGGGCTTCTTAGGCGACTCATCACCAACCAGCTCAATTTCTACATCACCAACGAAACCGTGGTCGCTAAGCCACTTACAAGCCCCCTTAAAATCTGTGTCCTCGTAAAGCTGAACGAATGTGTAGATGTCTCCCTTGAGACCGCATCCGAAACAAATCCACAGACCCGTATTAAGATTGATAGACATCGACTCGACGCTGTCGTTATGCCAAGGACACCTGACAGCAACTTCACCGCTGCTGTCAGGTGTCAGCTGCTGCCCAAATGCGTATTCAAAGTAGTCCTTAATGGACATGTTCTGGGCAGACATTTTACATCCTATTCGAAGTCGAAATCATCATCATCGTCATCGTCTGCGACATCGGTCACAGGCAGAGGCTCCTCCTTGGGAGCTGGAGCGGGAGTCTCGTCGAACGGAGGCTGCTCCTCGTCCTCTTCCTTCACGTTCTTAAGAGCCTTATCAGCCTTCTTAGCCGACTTCTTAGGAGCAGGCTTAGAAGTGGGCTTCGGAGCATCAGGCACTTGAATCTTCGGCTTAGAGACGCCATTCGTAGGAGCAAAACCCTTGATGACATTGCGCATCTGGTCGGTAGTGCCATCTCGATCGTTCGCGTATTCATCAGGCTCAAGACCGACAGTCAGGATGAGCTCCTTGCCAAGCAGGTCATTCGGATTCAGCTGGAGACGACCCTTAGGCACGTCAATGCCGCATGCCTTGAGCACCTGGACGAGACGCCACTTGGCATTGTCGCTGAGGGAGGTGTTTTCCCACAGACGACGACCTGCAAACGGCTCACCTTCACAAATCTGGAAGCACCACTTCAGATAAGGCTTACCAGAGTTCTTGCCGACCTCACGAGAAATCTCGAACACAGTGGCACGATAGCGACCAGAATCAATCGGGTTGAAACCAGAACCCTCGTCCTCGTTACCAGTGAACTCACCCAAATCAAGCAAATCGACAGCCATTGCTTACTCCTCTCCGAAAATCATGTTGTAAACCTCAGGGAACGTGGGATTGTCGATGACAGTACCGAGCATGCCAGAACGGTCTTTGGCGTAGTAGGCTCCGACAGGCTGAACCAGCATACGGCGCATAGGCTCGACTCCGTCATCGGTCTCGACATTGTCGACGTAAAGATAACCAACGATATCGACGTATCCGCAGACGTCTGCTGCAAGCTTGGAACTCATCTTTGGCATGGTCTTAACGGCACCAGTGACCTCGTTCTTCTCATCCATGGCGAGTGCCGTGAGAATGACGTTCATGTCAAGGTCACGAGCCATGCGAATGAAGCGACGCATGCGCTCAGTGTTGTATCCCCAGTCTCCAACGGTGAGACCATCACCGTAGGGACGCTTCACCTCAGGATGGCTCTCGACGATACAGTCCATGAGCTTCTTCTGGAGCTCAGTGACAGAATCGATTACGAGCGTATTTGCCTTACCGCCACCCTTCTCGTGGAGAGTGCGAATGAAGTCCTCAATCTCATCAAAGGTCTCGAACTTCTTCTTGACTACCTTCTTGGACTTGATGCGCGACTGGACAGAAAGGGAACCTCCCTCAACGTCCACGAAAATAGTCTTGTCGCCAGAGCAGCTGAACACGGTCTTACCGACGCCAGGGTCACCGTAAACGAGCATCTTAATGGTGTCCTTAGCCATTCTTAATCACCTTCTCAATCTTGTTGTCAGGGTTCTTGTTGGACTCAGACTCCTGCTTCACGTGGAAGCCTTCAACGCCTGCGAGCTCATGGAGATCCGCCTCATTCAGACGACCCTCCATCTCAGCGATGCAAATCGGACGGTACTCGCAGTCCCAGGAGCAGTCTCGAGTGGGATTGCAGTAGAAGCCATAACGGTCCGCATGCTTCATCGCCATGTACTGATTGTACAGCTGACGACCACACTCTTCAACTTCACGCTCGTTGCGATAGACAGCCTCACGATAGTGATAGGGAGCCTTGGTGCGAGCGGAATATGGATCGCACTTCCTGAGGATGTTGTAGTACACACCACATACGTCATAGCCCATCTGGCGGAGAGCCCAGATATACTGGGTCACCTGGGTATCGGTGATGAGGTGCTTGGTGTCGAGCGTCTTTGCAGTCTTGTGCTCAAGAATGTACAGACGACCCTCACGTTCGACGATTGCGTCGACGTATCCGATGAACGTGCACCAGCTGAACTTTCCATTGGGATTCGGGACACGAACCTCGACCTTCAGCTCGCTAGCGACTGGGGTGAAATCGTCGTTTGGAGCGACCTCTTCGAAGTAGTACTTGAGCATCTGACGACCCATGAACGAATCCTTGTCAAAACGTTCAGAATCGCCACCTGCAGAGAGAACCTCCGTAGCCGCCTCAGCAACCTTGTTGTCGTACATGGCCATAGCCATAGAAGCACGAACGTTAACGTCCTTGTCGTTGTTCTCGAGAGAGTAGAACTCTGCGAGGGACTCGTGGACAAGCGAGCCCAGCATCAGTGCGGGAGCCTTGTCGTTCGCGGTCAGCTGGTCGACGTAACGATACTCGTACTTACGAGGGCAACGCCTGAAGCAAGCGAGACGACTGTTGCTTACGGTAATCACTGATTTTACCTCCTTCTTCTCAAATTAAGGTGAGCAATACAATTGGGTTATATAACCCTTCAATTAGATATTAAGTTTTATTCATGATCACCTCTCCCTGTCTGCCGTCATTGTTCCAATATTATCCTCCATTTTCAGAGGAAAATATGTAGAAATTTAAAAATTTATTTATTCGTAGCAAGAACTGCGCTTTTGATGTTCGAGATGACGGTATCCACGGTCACTTCTTTGTCGTTGATGTAGGCTTCAATGGTCTCGTCAACGGTGTCTGCAGTGATGAGCTTATAGATGTCTGCGCCATGGATGTCGTTCATACGAGCGTAGATTCTGTCCTCAGCCTGAGCATTGTCGTCAGGTGTCCATGCTCGGTCTGTGAAAATCATCTTGCTAGCAGCAGTAAGCGTCAATCCCGTTCCAGCTGCACCGATGGTGGCAATGAACACTTTCACCTTCGGATTGTTCTGGAATAGCTTCACAGCTAACTCACGTTGCTGTTTTGGAGTTTCGCCTGTGTATGTGACGCATCCGTACTTGCGTAGTGTGCGCTCAACGGATGCCACCACTCTAGCCCAGTTGCTGAAAATGACGACCTTCTCGTCTTGCTCAACGCATATCTCCTGGACCATAGCTTCGAGTGTCTGGATCTTTCCGCTTGGTATAACCGTAGAGAATGCAGTCTCTGTCAAGCAATTGGCATCCGTGGCAATCTGCCTGAGGCGCATAAGCCTACTGACTTCAGCAGGAGCGGTAACGAACACATTGTTCTCAACCTCAGCCACATATTCATTGAGCATCTGGGTATAGATTTTAGACTGCTTGTCGCTCATGCCGCACTTTATGGTATGAACGCGCTTTGGAGGTAAATCGTGGATCACGTCGCATTTCCGTCTGCGGATCATATATTGGCTGAGCTCACGAGACAGCAGATCAAGGTTCTGGTAGCCAGACGCCTTCTTGCCAAAGTACGTTTGCTCATAGATGACGTACGTAGGTATCCAACGCCAGAACGAGCTGTACTTCTTTTTGTCGATGAAGTGTAGCAATGCCCACACGTCTGCAGGATTCTCTCGCATGGGAGTGCCAGTCAACAGATACAGCTCACGACTGCGATATGACAGCTTGTTGACTATGCCGTAGTTCGTGGCATTGCCAGCCTTGGTGCGAGCCTTGTGAGACTTGCACCTGTGCGCTTCGTCAACGATCAGGACGTCCCATTTGCGGTCGCACAGAACCTTGGCATTGCGCTCAAGCCGAGCCGCCTCGTAGTGGATGATGGTCCAACGGGACGTTCCAATCACTTGTTTTCCATCGTAGACTTCGATGTCCTGACCTTGCCCTAGCAGGTCGCATATTTCAGCTCTCCAGTTGTTCTGAAGCCCATTCAGGGTGATTATCAAGATGTGTTGGTTGGTCTTCTGGGCTGCAGCGGCTATTGCCTGTATGGTTTTCCCCAGACCCATGTCGTCTGCGAGGATGCCTCGCTTGAGTTTACGGAGACCTTTGGCTCCTGCTTTCTGATATGGAAGGAGTGTCTTCCCCATGCTAGACCTCCTTTACCCAAACAGCGTACATCGTGGTTCCACCTGCGAAGAAGTCATTAATATCTTCAGAGAACTCAATGGTGTCGACTGCATCGATGTGGACCTGATTCGATACGACTGTGGCTTCGATCGATGAGCCACGCTCGGCATCAATACCACACCAGATAGACACCTTTGTTCCGATGGGGAACTTGTCTGTAGCACACGTGCTTTTTTCGGTCAGATATGTGTGGTAGAATCCGTTCATTTCTGAGTACCCGTCTGGTGCAGCTGGTGTATCGTAAACGATTTCGGCTCTGTTGATCAGTCGAGTTTTGTATGCGTCTGACTGCTGATGCGGGAACATTTGATTCCAGACCCACATTACGAGGATCGTTGCTACGATTGCCAGGCAGATTTTCTTGAGAATGTCTTTCATGGTATGCTCCTACTGGGCAGCTTTTTCTAGCGATACACATTCTGGACATGCAGTCCAGCACTATCGCTTTCTGGTTCATAGTATTTACACTTTGGGCAACGGACAGAGATTATACAGCACTGCAGCCCATCATTCACTCGCTGCAGTCCGAACTCTCGCATATAGGCGCGACACACTTCACCATGGATACAAGGCGGGATTTTCTCTCTATCATTAGACATATTCGTTTCCTCTCTACAGGCTATCGCAACTGACCCAGTACTGAGGAAGTACTGGGTCAGTAAAATGGGCTAGTTCAGTTCGAGCTTGAAGTCTGCAGTCTTCGAGACACGATTCTTGAACTCGACAACGTAGGTGACCTTGCCAGTGTACTTGTTATTCTTGCGGACAATACGCTTGATGTCCTCGACCTTGGTACGCTTGTAGCCACGGTGAGCGCGAACTTTCTCGATGACCTTCTCGGGAGCGATGGCGCTCTTGGTGTCGTCGTCCATGCTGTTGATGCGACGAGCGTAGCTGAGCTCCTGTGCAGCCTTAAAAGCCTCAACATCATCGGTGTAGACGTAGCCGTTGCGGTTCCTCATGCGATACCAAACGTGGGACTCAACAACCTCGCCATCCTTGTTCCAGAGAGACGCAAAACTGTCGTCAGCAAAGTTCTGCTCGTATTTACGAACCTCAAGAATCTCGGCATCATCAAAACCATCGTATCCAAACTCATGGAAAACGCGAACACGGTAGGTGATGCCGTCCTTGGTGAGGTCTGCCTTGAAATCGTCACCCTGAGAACCTGCCATTGTGCCGAAATTGAAGATGAAACCGTTTGCGATGAGCTCGTTGACCTTGGCAGTGGCGATAGCGGCGATATCGTTCATGTTCTTGACGTTCTTCATTGTTGACTCCCTGTTGTAGTTGTCGAACTTCCTGACGACGTTATTATCGCTCAAGATTGTTCAACTTCTATCGAGAATTCGAAAAATATTGAAAATATTTTTACATGAGGTCGTCCCAACCATCAAAATTTATGTCTCGCTTGTCTATCTCTTGGAGGATGTTTGGGTCAATATCTATGCCACCAGACTTCTTCTTGTGTGATACGCCTTCGACATCAAACGCCATAGAGATTTTTGATATCTCGCTTTTCACGTACGATTCGAATCCTAAGTCGTCATTGAGTTTGTGCTCTGTCAGGAAAAGAACATATGATTCCGATGCAGACAAATCGTCTCTTATACGGTTTGTCCAAGTCGACATAGCTTCTGCTGGTCGGTAGCTTCCGACTTCTTGGATGAATTGGACAGCATACCTTCGGATTTCATCGTCCACTTTCAGCCACGACATTGCAAACATCTTGAGCGTAGCGTCGTCTCCGTCGACATACTTCCATATGCCACAGCCACGACCCTTAATCAAGCGACCTTCACTCACCAGTTTATTGATTATTTGAAGCGCTGTTTGTGGAGTGACATTCGTGAATTTCACAATCCCTGTGACAGACACAGTATCTGCATAAGCAGAGAGATACCCTTCAAGCATAGGGTACTCTGTCTTCAAGGCTTCGAAAGTATTTCCAGACAATTCCTCGATGTCTGCGTTCTTCCATCCAGTGCGAGCACAATCAATCATAAACTTGTTAACAGATACTCCATTTTTGTCTGCTGCAGCGGCTATCTTCTTCCAGACGCTGCCGTTTGCTTTGATGGCGATGCTGTACCTGCCATTGTCCTTCATCTCGTGGATTTCCATATTATTCCTTTCTGTCGGAATCGTACAACATTCATATTATCGCTCTGTTTTCACGCAATCTCATTGAGAATCACGTATTTTCTTCTAAGGATAGAGATATTCTCTCTCTCTCTCTAGGTTAACGTCAATCAATTTTTCAAAAGGTGAAAACCGATTGAGTGCTTCCAATCGCCCACGTGATTTTCTCTATAATAGATCATACCTAAAAGAACACTAGACTCGAAGGGGGAGAGAGGGAGAGAGAATATCTCTCTCCTCAGGTAAAAATACGTGATTCAGAATAGAAAAAGAAAACCTCTCAGGCACGGCAAACACCTGAGAGGTACACAACCGCATATGCAGGATGTGTCGTTATGCTTCAGGCTTTTTGCGGACTTTGAGCTGTCCAGACTCTGTAGCGTAAAGCTCCAGGTCTCCTGTGATCATCTTTCCGTCCTTGTCAATGACGTAATTTTCGCCATTGACATTAATCGTAGAGTCTTTTACCATTGCGCCTGAATCGTTGAGGTAATACCAAGACCCTTCGTACATAAGCCATCCAGTGGCCATTGCGCCTGAATCGTTGAGGTAATAACGATTGCCATCGACATCGATCCACCCTGTTGCCATAGCACCAGAGTCGTCTAGGTAATACCACTTACCGTCAACACTAACCCAACCAGTCGCCATGGCTCCAGAATCCGTAAGATAATACCATTTATCGTTGTCTAGAATCCAGCCAGTCTGCATCCAGCCTTCAGAATCAAAGTGGTACCACTTGCCATCGATCGGTTCCCATCCGTTTGTCGTATAAGAACCATCTGAATGGCGATACCACCATTTATCGTCTTGATTCACCCAGCCTGCACGTTCGGTCTGCGTTCCAGTCATTACATCGTACCAATACTGAGCACGCTTCATGTATTTGTCATGGTACGATGTTCCCTCCTTAAGAGGTCCAGGGCAACTGGTGGAGCTGAAGTGGCAGTGAGGAAACACGTTGACCATCCACTCTGGACGACCAAGACCGTAGTACTTGCAGATTGCAGCGCACAGATGCGCACCATTCTCGATACAAGCATCTGTCATGGAATTTCCCTGATTGGCATGCTCAATGCCAATGGACTTCTGATTCGCAGCCCAGTTTCCTGCGTGCCATGCTGTGTCGCCATCCCAGACGAGCTGACCTATGCGTCCAGACGATTCGACCTGGTAATGAGCAGAAGCCTCGCGAGTCTGCCACACGCTATAGCAGCCCTCTACGGTGAGGTCTCCAACATTGTAATGAACAACGACAAACTGGATATCATTACCACCACGACCCTTGGTGAAGTGTTTCGTGAGGATCTTGTTCACGTCCGCATTGAGATTCCCAAAATCCATTACTCGTTCACCTCACCAGGACGCTTAACGTTCCCCTTGAGATAATCTCGTGCGAGAGCAGACTCGCTATCAGACGTACCACTGGTGGTCGGGTCATTAATGCAAGCCCACAGGCTTGCGATCATAGAGACCACCACAACGGGATTCTGGAGCCCAGAGACGATAGTCTCTTCGAGCTTGACCCAACTGGTCATATCCTCCCACTGGGCACCAACACCCACGATAAGTGGGAGCACGATAGCACACAATACCTGTGCCCAGAAGACGGGATTCTTCAATCGCACTCCCCAGTTGATGTTCAACATTTTTCCTCCTAACAGATCTTTTCTTTTATCTCGTCGATGCGTTTCCACATCGTAGATCGATCCTCTTCCAACTTTATGAGTCGTCGCTCATGGTCAGACATCATGCTTTTTGTTTGACGCAATTCAGCCTTGATGTCGGCGACGTCGCTACGCATCTCCTTGAGATTCTCATCAATGCGGACGATACGCTCACGCTCGTCGCCGACACTTTTGGTCTTGCCTGAAAAAATGGCGTACAAGACTCCTGCAAATGAGGCTATTCCAAAAAGCAGATAGAATGCGTCGCGTAGCGGGATGTTAGAATCTAGCACGCCATCTCCCATCTGACCTACTTGTACGAGTCGACAAGCACCTTGACCTCAGCCATGCAGTCCATGGTCTTGGTACGCTGCCAATCGTAGAATTCCTGCAGTTCTGGTGACAGATCTCCGTGCTCAGAACGATAATTCGTCATGACGCGAGTCATCTGGTTGTAGAGCTTTTGGTAATGGTCGAGTTCAGTGCGAGCTAGAGACACGTAAACGTCTGCCAGCTCTCTGTCCTCGTCTTTCAAGTGAAGCGCACATTGAGCGTATTCACGAGCACCGTCAAGCTCATCGTCCATTTGTTCGAGCAGCGTAGAAATGCGCTTCATTCTAAGCCACCTTCACAACGATAACGTTTGCTACTCGAACAGACGTAGCATTCGCGCTTTTGAAGTTAAGCGTAGCCGTAGGAGCGTTCTTAGGGACGGTTACAATGGCGTGAAACGCCTGAGAGACATTGTCTCCCACGGTTGCTACCGTATCGAGGGCATGCGCACCAGGAACGGCATTACCGTTGCGGAACATCTGCGTCTCCTGGACGCCAGCGACCGTAGCGACGTACGTGAAGTTCGCTAGAACCTCGTATACACCACAGCGATTGATAGTGATATTGCTTCCATCACAGCTGATGCAGTTGTTGGAGACGGTCGCCGTAGGGAGCGGCACGTTACCATTCGCAGAAACGGCAGCTGGAGTGGAGCTGTCGTAGACAAAACGTCCAATAGTCTTAACACCCATTGTGGGCTCCTTTCACGCCTGGAGGCGAGGACTTGCGCCATCGCCTACCAAGACTACCGAAGATAGACGGCAATAGCTTAGAACGTGGTTCCGCATCCGCATCCGCACGCATTAGCGTTGAAATACGGATTGTACCCAGCGGTAAACGTGGTGGAGTTCGGATAACGGACAACGCCACAGAGAGCAGACTGAAGCTGCAGCTGGTTCACCTGACCCTGGAGAGCTTCAATCTTGTCCTTCTGGATAGCATCGAGCACCTTCTGGACAGCAGCAGTCGTGTTCGCATTGATAGATGCGGTGTTCTGAGCCGCATTGTAGTTCACACCATCAATGGCACGCTGAGTATCACAGCAGCACGTAGCAAGCTGCTGAGAGATGGCTGCGGCATTGTTAGATGCCTGCAGCTGAAGGTTCGCCTGACCGAGTGCGACCTCCTTGCCGAGCTGACCGATGTTGCCCTGCAACTCGTAGCCGAGGTTGCAGATGCCGTTGCCGAGCTGCATAGTCTGCTGGGTGTTCTGATCAGACAGACGACCAACAGCATTCTCAAGGTTGTTGAAGTTCATGGCATTGCACAGACCTGCCTCAGTGACAGGCTCGCCATTCGCACCACCACCTCGATTCCAGCCAGCACCGAACATGAACAGGAACAGCACGATAATCCACCAGGCACCGTTGCCGCCTCAGCCATCGCCGTCATCGTTGCCACGAGTGACAGCGGCGATGTCAGACAAGCTCATGTTTTCCATTTTGTTCTCCTTTCGTAGAACCTTACTATGTCCATTCTCTGCGCAGAATGAATGGCTTACTTAATGCCAAGAACCTTGGCGATTTCAGATGCTTGTTGCTTAACAGCATCAAACTCCTGCTGAGTTATTCCTCGTTCCTTGATAAGCTGCTCCACTTGAGCTTTGGCTTGCTCGGGAGAAGTCGTCTTGATAAACTCCATTAAGTGGGACATTTGAGACAGAGGGGATTGCTGCTGGGTCGACCCTAGGCTGGGTTTGAGCGGGCTGCTGGAATTGCCCAGTGCGTTGAATAACTGATTCATATTGCTCCTTCAGTTGTGCTGACAGTTGTGCCGAGAGTTGTTCGAACTCCTGACGTGTGATATACTCCTGGCGAGCTTCAGCTTCGACCTTTTTGAATTCAAACTCGGAGACGGTCGACACGCCAGTCACGTCCGTCTCTTTCAGGTAGAATCGATCTTTTTCCTTGTCCATCAAGAGCGCTTTAGATCCGAGAGGGATCGTACAATTCTTCGCCTCCTCGATTCCGCTAACAAATCTTACGCCTTGGATTACTTGTTGTCCCTGAGCGACCTGAGGCGTCTGAGGTTGCCAGTTTGGCATAGGAGCCATCCCCTGCCAGGGGTACTGATATTGCCCCATCAAATAAGGCTCGAACATACTTTCTCCTTTCTACGAATAATCTTATTATAACGCCTTAAATACATGTTAAATTCCACAATAAGGATAACTTACGGCGAAATTAATATACTCATTGTCAGATGAGGATCCACTTGTATAGATATACAAGGTTTCCTTTGAGGATCCGTTTTTATCGTATCCTGCTAGCCATATAGACGCTGTGTTATTAGGAGGCGTACCTCCCGCTACAGACAGTGTAGCTGGAAAATACCCTTCCAGTTCAGGACAATATTCTCTAGGGAAGTCGAGAACCCAGTTCCTGTTGATACCAGAGACACTACCCCAAAGGAATACTATTCCCGCAAACACACGATATTTTATAGAGCCGAAATTATAATCACTGTAAAGCGTTTTCCAGTCTTTAAAACGCATAGCTTCGTATACGTCTTGACTTTTTACGGGGCTTCCATTTCCTCCAAAAAGATACTTGTAAGCGTCTAATACCAGGATGCCATCTTCATATGTGCCTCCCTCATTTTTGATATAAAGTCCCGGATTAGTTCCCCCTGACGTTCCTGCGCCAGCGATTACACCTACCAACTTTTTGCCGTGGATGGTGATTCCTGCATTTGCGTTATCTGCAGAAGATGCTACTGGCTCAATCCATCCTCTTGTGCCATACAGATACACTCTCGAATCGAGACTATCTGTACCGAGGTACGCGGTTTTAGAATTGAATACGATGCTGCCATTTGCTGTCAAAACTGCGTCGTCATCTGTCAGCGTAAGATTTGCTAGGTTATTGCCTACGACAGTTCCATTGCTCCCCCTCAGACCTACCAACTCGCCAAACAATGCCAGAACAGAAGAACTGGAAGACGAAACTGTGCCTATCTCGCCGAGTCCTCCGCACATGCGAATAATGGACGTCTGTGAATTCGAGCCAAGACCGATCTCGTTAGACTTGAAAAATGCCGTCTCTACCTTACCCTGACGGATGTGGAAACCGTTTCCGTCTATCAAGATGTTCGGTCCAGTGGTGGCATCATTCGGTTTAGTCGTAACGTGAGCACCACTGCTGTCTGTCCAGAAATAGTAATTGATCTTTTCGACCTTATTTACAGCTTCGTTTGCATTTTCATTGGCCTTATTAATCGCTTTGGCAAGCACGGGAGTGGTGGTCGTGACTGTATTGTTGGTCCACGTCACCTGTGAGCGCGTCCAGAGGTATTTCCCCTCAGACCACTCAGGCTGATTTGTGCTCCATGATCCGCCGCTTTGTGTAGCGCTACTGGTGGACAGATAATACTGCTCTACAACAGCCTTAACGCCAATTCCCGTGTCACCTTTTGCACCGTTAGCTCCATTCTTACCATCAGCACCTTGGATCAGGCTCCAAGCGTAGTCTGAAGCCACGGAAGACTCAGTCGAAACCGTTTTGTTGTATGCCAAGCCTATGTACTTCTTGCCAGACGGATTGTCAGACATTCCTCCTCCAGAGGCATTGTCTGCATACTTAATCCACGTGTACAGTGTGGAACCGTCTTCACCTGCAGGACCTTGCACACCTTGTGGACCTCGTAAACCTTGTTCACCTTGTTCACCTTGTGGACCTTGGATCAGGCTCCAAGCGTAGTCTGAAGCCACGGAAGACTCAGTCGAAACCGTTTTGTTGTATGCCAAGCCTATGTACTTCTTGCCAGACGGATTGTCAGACATTCCTCCTCCAGAGGCATTGTCTGCATACTTAATCCACGTGTACAGTGTGGAACCGTCTTCACCTGCAGGACCTTGCACACCTTGTGGACCTCGTAAACCTTGTTCACCTTGT
>ERZ780086.123-NODE-123-length-24656-cov-4.29509_pt1 | contig 24656 bp, 18 predicted proteins | sample MGYA00511575_ERZ780086 | MGnify/ENA primary metagenome ERZ780086 (study PRJEB29588, sample SAMEA2161917) | human gut metagenome | biome: human gut; feature: human-associated habitat; material: faeces | place: Denmark | collected 2008/2010 ...
AAACAGAATATGTTCAAGGTGGTTTAAAAATAGAATATTGATATAGATTGGTGGCACTCAGGCCATAGACGGTCACACGTTTTGTGTGACCGTTTTTCTATGCACCGGTACTTCCATAGTGTTTCACTCCAAAGTGCCAAAAATTATATGCAATTATTGCCATGACCAAAGCAATAATTGGTGAAATATGGGCAATCCATAGATGTGGCAAGTTTTTTCCAAGTAGATTTGCTACAGGATAATATCCGGTAAGTGCATAAGGAACAACAAAGGTAAGTAATACTTGCATCCCTTTTGAATATATTTGTATCGGATAATCACAAAAGTTTTTGAGCCCATAATTGTTATCAGTCAGTAAGGAAACAATTTCTTCACTTTTTACTGTCCAAAAGCTGATTGTTCCAGTAATGACGGTAATTGCAGAAAATATAACAAATCCAGAAAGCAGGTTTAAGCTATAATATATAACATCAGTCACAGTCCATTGGATTGAAAGTCTTTGTAAGCTATATATCCAAAAATATATAGAGAAAAATAATCGTGGTAAAAATGTATATTGGAATTGCTGCAAAACTAAATATATAAATGGATTTATGGGACGAGTCAAATATAAGTCGAATTTCCCGCTGCGAACCAGTTCGCCTATATCTCGCATAGGACTCCAAAAAAAGAAACAGCTAAAAGAATAGGACAACCAGCTTGTTGTAAACATAAAAAGGACTTCATATTTGTTCCAACCGACAATATTGTTGAAATTATAGAATATAACATTAAAACCGGCAAAATATATACCGATCAATATTGTATTAGCTATCAGTTCAAGTAAGAGTGAAAAATGATACTCTAGTTTGCCTTTCATATATATTATGACAAAGCGTAGATATATTCTAATATAATTCATCGTCTATCCTCCTTGTACTATCAGTTTCCTTTTTCCAATGATCCAGATAAAATCCGTTATAAAATATAATAAAAGAATCCATATCACTTGAGTTGTTAGTGCTGCTGTAATTGTTTGGGATTCCATCCGTTGCGTTAAGATTGTTACAGGAATGGCATAAATTGCACGGAACGGAAGAAACTGATTTATTTTGAATAATAAATCTGGAAACATTGTTACAGGAATCCATACTCCTGATAATAGCTTATATACTGCTCCCAAAAACATATTCAGAGGCCATGTTACAATGAGCCAAAATGATAATAATCCTATGATAAGAGAATACAAGAATTGAATACAATAAGCCAATATAATTGAAAGTACTCCCAAAAAAAATTGTGTGTGATACAATATATGTGTGGGCATAATAACCATTGCAATAATACTTACTGGAATACAGCAGAACGCAATTTTTACAAGGGTGTCTCCTAAATGTCGGGAGAAGACCATTTTTCTGAAATCAATCGGTCTAATCAATTCTGTGACAATATTTCCAGATTGAATCTGAGTATTTATCCATTCGGTTGTATTGCATTCCATAAAAGAAGAAACTATGGTGGCAACAACAATATATTTTAAGGTATCTTCTTGATTTAATATTAGGTTTGTTTGACTGTTTGATAGAAAAAGGGCATTCCATATGGAAAATTGCAAGTACAAATATAGTAACCTTGACAGAAATCTGGCCCATATTGCACTTGGATAAACCATATGTTCCTTAATCCCGATTAATATGTAATCAATATATATCTTCATAGGCATTCTCCTTCGTATATGTTTCTTATTATTTGTTCAAGAGAGTTGTTCATCTGATCCTTTTGAAAGAGAACCTCGTTATGAATAGAATTGTATTTACTTTTCAATTCATCTAATGTACCGTTGTATAAAAGAGTGCCTTTATCAATTATAAGCATTTTCTGGCATAGTGATTCAATGTCTGAGATATCGTGAGTTGTCAGAATAATAGTGGTTTTTTTTATGTGATTCATTTTACAAATAAAATCTCGTATTTTTGCTTTTGCCAAAACATCTATCCCTATAGTGGGTTCATCAAGAAACAGTACTTCAGGGTTATGTAATAAGGCTGCCGCTAAATCTGCTTTCATTCTTTGACCAAGACTTAGAAGCCGTGGCGGTTTGAACATGAATTCGGACAGATTTAAGATATCGGAAAATATCTCAATGTTTTCATTATAAATATTTTCAGGAATGCGATACATATCCTTAAAGAGCTTAAAAGATTCAATTACTGGAATGTCCCAGCAAAGTACACTTCTCTGTCCAAATACAACACCGATTTTTCGCATAATCTCTTTTCTGTTTTCATTAAAGTTCAACCCATTGACAGAAATTGTACCCTTGTCCGGAGTAAGGATACCAGTCAGCATTTTTATGGTTGTAGATTTCCCAGCGCCATTTGCACCTATAAATCCCACAATATCACCTGTTTGAATGGTAAAAGAAATGTCATTTACAGCAGTTGCAAAAGAATATTTTTTTGCAACAAGGTATTTGATAGAGTTGTCCCTAATGGAACGTTTTTTTATTTTATAGCTTTTTGTTAAGTGTTCAACTTCTATGCTCATATTGGTTGCATTCCTTTCTTTTTTCTTGTATGATATCATTAAATTGTGTATCGGTAAAATTGAAATAACGAATGATGAAGTTCATTTAATTTGATAAGAGGGCGATAAAATGACAATAGTACAATTAGAAACTTTTTTAAAAATAACTGAAGCAGGAAGTTTCACAGCTGCTTCAACTATGTTGGGATATGCTCAATCAACGGTTACGACACAAATTAAACAGCTGGAGGAAGAGTTGAATTGTCTTTTGTTTGAACGGTTAGGAAAAAATATTGTTCTAACATTAGAGGGTAAAAGATTATTAATATATGCACAAAAAATGCTGCAACTGGAAAGAGAAATATTACTAGAAGTACCAAAATCAGAAGATCCTACAGGAATATTAAGGTTAGGGGTTTCTGAATCTTTGTGTTATAACATATTGCCCCATATTCTGCTGGAATATAAAAAGAGATTCCCTAAAATAGTAATAGAGCTTCAATTTATTACTCATGATACATTTCCTTCGATGTTAAAACAGGGAGCTTTAGATTTGGTTTATACCTTGAATCCTTACATTGAATCACCAGAATTGGTCATGCTACATAAGAAACCTGAAACATTAGGGTTCTATGCAAGCCCCGAATATCCGCTTGCAAACAGAAATCGTATTAAGGAAACAGATTTAGAAAATATTCCATTGCTCCTTACTTCGCATAGCTGTAATTTCAGATTAATGCTTATTCAGGATTTGGCAAAGTATTCCGTTACTCCTAAAATTGGAATAGAGACAAGCAGAAAAGAAATATTAAAACAGTTTGCAATAAATCAATTAGGTGTAGCTTTCATACCAGATATGGTAGCCAAAGAAGAAATAGAAAACGGCTCTCTAAAGAGACTTGATTGGGGAGGAAATGATTTTGCTATATTTTCACAGATTTTTATTCATAAAGACAAGCATTTAAATTCAGCAATAGAAGGATTGATTGAAATAATATTGGAAAATACTAATGAAAATATTGCTTAGATCTGTGCAGCGATTAATATAAAATATTTTTATTATTGTTGCACACCCCCATCCGTAGTCTGAATCCCCTTAACTGACTACGATTTGACTACTACACAAGGCATTGATTTGCTCCGTTTTGCATTATTTCGCAAAAAGTGTAGTTTTAGAGAAGAAAAATACGATGCCCGGAAAAGTCGATAAATCCTTGCAAAATAGGGCAAAATAGGGCATTTTAGAACAGGAGAAATTTATGATTAGAGTTTTATTCATCTGCCACGGCAACATCTGCCGTTCCCCCATCTCTGAGTTCGTCCTCAAGGACATGGTAGAAAAACTCAGCATAGCAGATAAATTTGATATAGCTTCTGCGGCCACCAGCACTGAGGAGATCTGGGGCGGAAAAGGCAATCCGATATACCCACCGGCGCAGGAAGTGCTGAGGGCGCATGGCATAGGTAAGACGGCTTATACAGATTTTAGTGGCAAGAGGGCCAGGCAGGTTACAAGGCGGGATTATGAATATTATGATTACCTGCTCTGCGCAGATACAGCAAATGTGAGGAACACAATGCGCATAACCGGTCCGGACTACCAGGACAAGATACATTTGCTGCTCGATTATGCGGGAAGATATGGACAATCTATAGCTGATCCGTGGTATACAGGACGATTTGATGAGACATACAGGGATGTGTGTCAGGGATGCGAGGGATTTCTTGAGTATCTCAGGCAAGGCAATAGGTTGTAGATATGTGTTTACACTCTCGAAGGCATGGTTTTATATTGATTTTATATTGCTTGTTTTATATAGCAACACCACAAGAAACGTGATATGATTTACGCGTAAATGCATGAGAGAAAATATATAAACCACCAACGGAGGGCACACAAATGGAATTATACAAAGGCAGACCGGATACAAATGAAGGACGACTTGAGAGGGAGATCAGAGTTTATGATTTCCTTGATGATCACGGCATAGAGTATTGGCGCACAGATCATGCTCCAGCAGACACAATGGAAGTTTGCAGCGAGATAGATGCGGTGCTTGGGGCAACCATTTGTAAGAATCTGTTTTTGTGCAACAGGCAGAAGACGCAGTTCTATCTGCTCATGATGCCGGGCGACAAGCCGTTCAAGACAAAGGAGATCACATCGCAGATAGGCAGCGCGAGACTTTCATTTGCATCGCCGGAGGATATGGAGAAGTATCTGGATATCAGGCCGGGGGCGGTCAGCGTCATGGGTCTCATGAATGACCATGAGAATTATGTGCAGCTGCTTGTTGACGAGGATGTTATGAAGGGCGAGTATCTTGGATGCCATCCGTGTGTGAACACATCAAGTATGAAGGTCAGGACGGAGGATATATTTGGAAAGTTTCTTGAGGCGGTTCACCACGATATGATCAAGGTGACGCTCACTGGAGAATAGGAGTGGTAAAAATGATGGCAGAGCGAAGAAACGGGGGCAAGCCTCGCAGAGAAGAAAATAATAAAACGAGTGGCAGCGTAAACAAGAGAAAAGGACAGTCACATAGCATAAAGTACGATGTAACAGGTGGAGAGAAACAAATAAAAACAGGAAGCAAAGGTAAAGCTGTACAGGGAAAACCGCGACAGGAACACGCATCACAATATAAGCTCAACCCGAACAGCAAATGTCCTATATCCCACCTGTGCGGTGGCTGTCAGTATGTGGATATGCCATATGAGCAGCAGCTTGCTGAGAAACAGAAGTATATAGATGACCTGCTCAGCGTATTTGGTCCTGTGGACAAGATAATAGGCATGAAGAATCCGTATCACTACAGGAATAAGGTCACTGCGGCATTCAGGAGAATGAAGAGCGGAGAAATAATTTCCGGGGTGTACGAGGAGGGAACACACAATATACTTCCAGTCGAGGACTGTTATGTGGAGGATGAGAAGGCTGCGGACATCATCAGAACATTTGCCGGACTGATAAAGTCGTTCAAGCTCCAGATATACAACGAGGATACAGGAACCGGACTTATCAGGCATTTGCAGATAAGAGTCGGAAGAAAGACCGGACAGATCATGGTGATCATAGTCACCGCATCGCCGGTATTTCCGTCCAAGAAGAACCTTGCAAATGCACTTGTGACAGCTCATCCGGAGATCACAACGGTTGTCCAGAATATCAACATGAAGGACACGAGCATGGTCATTGGAGACAGGAACCAGGTCATTTACGGCAAGGGGCATATAGAGGATATTCTGTGCGGAAAGCGTTTCCGTATATCACCGGGTAGTTTCTATCAGGTGAATCCGGAGCAGACGGAGGTCCTCTATGGCAAAGCCATCAAGTACGCGGATCTCAAGAAGAAGGAGACCGTGATCGATGCCTACTGCGGTATAGGAACCATAGGCATAGCTGCAAGCGACCGTGCAAAGAAGGTCATAGGCGTGGAGTTGAATGAAGCCGCTGTGCACGATGCCCGGGTGAATGTGAAGATGAACAAGATACAGAATGTTGATATTTACAGCAACGACGCCGGCAGATTTATGGTCGATGTCGCTGAGGAGGGTGACAGCATAGATGTGGTATTCATGGATCCTCCGAGATCTGGAAGTACAGAGGAGTTCATGTCATCGGTCATCACACTTGGACCTAAAAGGGTTGTGTATATATCCTGCGGACCGGAGAGTCTTGCCCGGGATCTGAAATATATGACAAAGCACGGCTATCAGGTAATCAAGATGACCCCTGTGGACATGTTCCCGCTCACTCGCGGGGTAGAGACCGTGGTGCTCCTCACAAGGGCGGGTGCGGTACATCGTGGATAAAATTAACAAAAAGCCGGTTCTCTATGAGTGAGAACCGGCTCCGTTTATAAAAATGGAAGGTTTTATCGTAAATTAAATCACGTTACATATATTTGACAAGCTCATCGATGATAGGAGCGTAGTGTTCGCCTTCAAGACCATAGTCTTTTTCTTTGTAGTTCCATGCGGCGCGGCCTATTCCGTACTTTTCAAATACAGAATGGATATCTTTGTACCAGTTCAGAGTTCCGTCAAGTGGTGCCTGATCTATAACACCATATTCGCCGCAGTACATAAATCCGTCTCTTTCTTCAACAGCCTTGATGCCGTCGAGAAACATTTTTTCGAACAAATCAGGTCCGATGGAATTAAGTCCAAGGCTACTCTCGGTGATGGCCCCATGCATACACCCTTCGATCTGGCGGGATTTCTCCATGTAGTCATTGAAATCCCCCGGATATTCGATATGAAAATCTGAAGGCATACCTGTTACCCAGTAAGCAGACTGGTGGGTAAATACCATTGGCTCGTAACAGTGGAAATTGTAAACTATGTTCTCATCGTTGTGATGAGGGAGAAGCTTTATAGATGTAACAGCATTGTAGCCAACCCCACCGAGCAGGATCTTGGCAGTAGGTGCTTTCGCACGGATGATCTCGATGCATTTGCTTGATATTTCGTTCCACTCGTTTACAACGGTCGGACTTACGACCTCGTTCAGCGGCTCGAACATCATTATGTCTGCATCCTTTGCATATCTGTCTATGAGCTTTCTCCATATTCCATAGAATCTTTCCTGAAGAGGTTTCTCATGGAAGAATTCAAGAAGATGAGCCTCGTCGTCAAATATATATCCATATGTCTTGTGCAGGTCAAGGACCATGTTGAGTTTGTACTTCCGGCACCACTCAATGCATGAATCGATGTAAGCGTAGCCGTATTCCTTATCACTTCCGTCCTCGTTTTCAAAATTATCGTAATCGATAGGAAGACGAACGTGGTCAAGTCCCCATGATGCTATTCTTGCAATGTCTTTTTCTGTGATAAATGTGTCAAGATGCTCCTTGTCAAGTGGTCCCTGTGAAAGCCATCCGCCTAAGTTTACTCCTTTTTTGAATCCGTCTAAATTTCTCATAAACCATAACCTCCTGTGAAATAATAAATTATATATTGCACTCATTTGCCGTTCGGGAGTGCTTATCAGTTTCGTTTTCTGTGACTTTATAGTAGCATTTGCGTTGATAAGAGAATATAATAAATGTGTCAATTATATAACAAATGTGTGATAGAGATATATGAATATCACAGAGGAAAGGCAGAAAGACAATGAAGATATCGAATGAGATAGTAAAACAGCAGTTTGTCCAGAGGGAATATGGACTGGCACATTCCACATACGACAATGAGCTCGATTTTTATCAGCTTGTGAGCAGCGGTGATGTGAAAGCTTTGTCTGGAATGTTGCTGACAGGCGATGAGGATGAGGCTGTTCTTGCTGCAAGAGGAATATTGTCAGATGACAAGGTTCGCAATAGGAGATATCACGAGATAGTGCTAGTGGCAATGATTTCCAGATTTTGCATAGAAGAGGGGATGGAGGAGATGGAGAGTTACAATCTCAGTGACTTCTATATTAATAAGCTGGACAAGGCGCAGACAGAACGGCAGATCATAGATGTACATAACCAACTGATTATGGACTATGCCAGGCGGATGAAAAAGGTGAAAAAGAAAGCTGCTATATCACCTCATTGTGTAAGGGCGATGGACTATGTGTATGATCATCTGCATGAAAGAATAGAAATTACAGAGATCTCAGAATTTGTGGGAGTGGAACGCTCTTATCTGAGCAAACTATTTCATAAGGAGGTCGGTCAGACAATCTCAGATTACATCATGGAGAAGAAGCTTCAGACTGCCAGAAATATGCTTCTGTATTCATATTTTTCCTGTACGGAGATATCGCAATATCTGGCATTTGCCAGCGGAAGCTATTTTGCAAAATGCTTCAAGACAAAATATGGATCGACTCCGAATTCATATCGCAGGATAAATTACAGGAAACACTGGAAAGAGGCGAAATCATAGTCTTGTTATGTGCTGGTATAATTGACAACATCTGTCAAAGGTTGTAGAATTACATGAGTTTTATTTGTATATATAAGGAGAATGAATAGCTATGTCATCTTTTAGATTTCATGTGGCTCTCGCAGCCGCAAAACTGAGCAAGGGACTCATCCAGCTCCTGGGTAGGAACGGTACGCATACACCTGGAGTTATCGCCCTGAAGATATGTCCGGATTTCCTGGTACAGGCGCCCAAAGCACCGCTTACGATATGTGTCACAGGAACAAATGGTAAGACCACCTGTAGTAACCTGATAACTGATGTTTTGGAGAAGGATGGAAGAAGAGTTGTCAGCAACAGAACAGGTTCCAATATCGTCCCTGGCTGTACGACAAATGTCATCAACAGCCTTACATTTACGGGAAAGGTCAGAGTGGATGCCACTGTATTTGAGGTGGACGAGCGTGCTTCAAGGCTGATACTTCCATATGTGAAGCCGGATTATCTTGTTGTAACAGGACTTTTCAGAGATTCACTCAAGAGAAATGCTCACCCTGACTATATTTTCAGTGTCATAGATACCTACTGCCCTGATTCTGCAAAGGTTATCCTGAATGCGGACGAGCTTTGCTCAAGCATGTTGAAGAAAGACAGCTACAGAGTGTTCTATGGAATCGGCAAGCAGCCTGATGACAAGACCGAGCCATACAACCTTATCGCGGATTACCAGATCTGCCCTAACTGCGGCGAGAAGCTGAAGTACAATTACCTCAGATATCATCACATCGGTGATGTGGTATGTCCAAAGTGTGGACTTCACTCCCCGGACAAGAAGTATCTGGCAACCGACATAGACAGAGAGAAGATGACAATTACTATACAGGAGGGAGACAAGAAGACAGTTTATCCACTGATTCACACAGCTCTCTTCAATATATATAATGAAGTTACAGTTATCTCGGCACTGCGCGAGATCGGTCTCTCGGCTGAGAGAATCAAGGAACTCATGGGTCAGATCCATATACCGGATTCCCGCCACAACGAGACCACAGTGAATGGTGTTACAGTAATCCAGGCGCTCTCAAAGGGACAGAGTGCGGTTTCTTCATCCAGAACATTTGAGTATGTGGCAAATGAGGAGGGCAAGAAGGCTATCCTCCTTGCGATGGACGATCTTGAGGACAGACAGAAGAGTATAGAGTTCTCAGGCTGGATATACGATCTGGAGTATGAGCAGTTCAACAGGGATGATGTTGTACAGGTCATCTGCACAGGACCTAGATGCTACGACCACAAGGTGAGATGCTTACTGGCTGGTATCCCTGAGGAGAAGATACTCACAAATCTCAGCGAGGTCGCTGCGGCAGATGATGTGACTATAGATGGTGTTGACAGAATATACATCCTGTACGACTGTGAGAATTACGGAATGTCATGTGAGATGAAGAAGAAGATAATCAAGAGACTGGAGGGTGACAAATAATGAAGATTGAGATTTTATATCCGGAAATATGTACACTCTACGGTGACAAAGGAAATACAATGTACCTGCAGAAATGTCTGCCGGATGCGGAATTTGTGACAACAGGACTTAATGAGAAGCCACTCTTCCTCAAAGAGAATATAGACATGGTGTATATGTGTTCCATGAGCGAGAAGAGCCAGGAGCTCGTGCTTGACAGACTGATGCAGTACAAGGACGAGATCGCAGCATGCATGAAGGATGGAAAGGCGCTTTTCCTTCTGGTTGGCAATTCCATGGAACTCCTTGGTGATTATATCAAGAGAGAGGATGGAACCAGAGTTACAGGACTTGGCGTTGTTCCGGGCATGTACTCAGTCCGCCAGACTCCGAATCGTTTCAACACGCTCATCAAGGCGAAGTTCAACGATATGACACTCATCGGATACACAAGCCGATTTGCCCACACTTACGGAATACCTGATGATATGACATTCTGCAAGGTGGAGATCGGACAGGGCAGCAATCCTGATACCATGAATGAGGGAATCTGCAAGAACAGAGTAATTGCGACATACATTCATGGACCACTGCTCATTCAGAATCCTGATTTTGTACATTATCTGTTGGAAAAACTGGATGCTCCTATGAAAGAGATACCATTTGAGGCAGCTATGCGCAAGGCATATGATGTGAAGCTTGCTGAGTACGGCAAGCCTGATCTGGAGCTGTCATAATATAGAGAATTATAGTGATAATTAAGCCCCGGTGGCCTTTGATATGTACCTGAAATCCAGGACACATGTCAGTATGCTGCCGGGGATTTTATATGTAGTAATGTATAAAACTATACATTTTGTATAGTTATGTAAACCTATTAAAAAGAAAAAGATAATATGTCACAATACAGATGTTGCCACCCCTAGACAGGCTAGGAAAGGGGGGAGCGCAGTGACAGAACGGAGATAAGTAAGTGGTAATCAGCCCAAGGAGTACGTCGCCTTTAAAAGACGGAGAAAACCCCAGTAGCGCCAACTACTGGGGTTTTCGTTATGCTTTTGGGAAAGCATATGTCAGAATTTCTTGTCTCATTGTTGCTGACATTATATCATATGAATTTTACCTTCGCAACATTCATTTTCCTCACACATCTTAATGTTTTTTCAGATGTATCAACTCAAAAGAAAGTAGTATAATGATATCGCAAGAAGAAAAAACAAGCGACGCGAAGCGGCATTTGTTTTTTTCTTGCGATATCAACGAGAACCCGTTCGGCGGAGCCGAACATGGAGCGCGGCAGCGCGAGGGTTCGAGTCTGCCAAAAGCAAGAAGAAAAATGCGCGACGCGAAGCGGCATTTGTATTAGTAAATGCGAAGCGGCATTAGTTTCTGTAAATCGGGGTATATTATTCATAAAAACAAATGAAGAGACAATGTGAAAGGAGCAGTGGGTTACATGTTAAAGGACTGGAACAAGCCGGAGCGTCCATCGGATGAGGAGATAGACACTCGGTTAAAGATTGCCAGAGAGAATCTGACACGCAATCAGATCAAGGTAAAGGAAGGTAAGATACCTGTATTTGTCATATTTGAGGGCTGGGGAGCCGCAGGTAAGGGAAGTCTTGTGGGAAGGATCATAAAGAATATGGATCCGAGATTTTTCAACGTTGAGTCAGTGAAGTATTCCACAGATGAGGAAAAACGCAGACCATTCCTGTACAAGTATTTTACGAGAATACCGGAACAGGGGGAGTTTGTATTTCTGGATGGTGGATGGATGAGGGACATAGTAGGTGGCAAGATGTCTGGAGAATTGTCAGACAAGGAATACCGGAAGAGAGTTGACAGCACCAAGAGATTTGAGAGGACTCTGGCGGACAACGGATATCTGGTCATGAAATTTTTCTTCCAGATAGACAAGCATGAGCAGAAGAAGAGACTTGAAACACTTCTTGAAGATGATACTACAAGCTGGAGAGTGTCTAAGCATGATCTGAAGCAGAACAAAAAGTATGACGAGTATCTTGAGGCATTTGACAGCTTTATGTATGACACCAATCTGTCAAATGCACCGTGGTACATGATAGATGCAAAGGAGAGAAAATGGGCAGAACTTCAGATACTCGATATCATCAATCAGGGAATAGAGACTGCGCTGCTCAATCAGGGGCATGCTGTACCTATACTGCAGAATACATTTGCGCTCAAGAAGATCCCGAAACTTTCCGAGGTGTCTCTCGACAAGAAACTGACGGATGAGGAGTACAAGGAGGAACTTGACAAGCTGCAGAAGAAACTCGGCAGACTGCACAATGAGCTTTACCAGAAGAGGATACCTGTTATCATAGGCTACGAAGGTTGGGATGCGGCAGGCAAAGGTGGAAATATCAAAAGGATAGCGGAGGCACTTGATGCGAGAGGTTATGTGGTAAATCCTATAGCAAGTCCTGAGCCGCATGAGAAAGCAAGGCATTTTCTGTGGCGATTCTGGACAAGACTTCCTAAGTCAGGACATGTGGCGATATTTGACAGAACATGGTATGGCAGAGTCATGGTTGAGAGACTTGAGGGCTTCTGTTCGGAGAATGACTGGCAGAGAGCGTACAACGAGATAAATGAATTCGAGAAGGAACTCCACGACTGGGGTGCGATCGTCATCAAATTCTGGGTTCAGATCGACAAGGATACACAGCTTGAGAGATTCACACTCAGACAGAACACGCCTGAGAAACGCTGGAAGATCACAGATGAGGACTGGCGCAACCGTGACAAATGGGATGACTATGAGACTGCGGTGGATGAGATGCTGGAAAAGACCAACACCAGCTTTGCGCCATGGCACATATTGGAGTCAAATGACAAGAAGTATGCCAGAATAAAAGCCCTCAAGATCGTTATCAAGGCGATAGAGGATAAGCTGGAGCAGGTTGAAAAGAACTAAAAATGCATATAGGACTGAGAGTCCATGCTGGAAATAGAACACATAAGGCGGTGATACACAACAGAAGTATCACCGCCTTTTTCAAAAAGGTTTAAGGAAGGAAAAAGTTATTATCAGATTTAATTATTTTCCTTGATGATGGATACTCCAAACGGAGCCAATTCCATTTTGCCATCAAATATATTCTTCGTCTGAATGTCGGTTCCGTGAACTTCAGATATTGTCTGAGGTTCGTTGGTGTTGTTCAGGTAAAATCCATATGCAGTTCCGTCATCTGCATATCTGCAGTGATACTGAACTCCGTCAGGGAGATCTTTTATGGCGATACCGGCGTTCACCATCATCTGCTCCATGATCTCACCGAGTTTACTGTAATCTATTCTTGCAGCCACGTAGTAGGCCTTGCCCTCGCCGTAGCTGTTCACTGTCACTGCTGCATTTCCGGCGTAGAAATCAGAATCGTAGGTTCCAAGTACATCCGCCGTTCCGACTCTCAGGATCTCAGCATAGTCACGGAGTTCGCATGAACTGCCATCTGTGAAGCTCACGCTGTTTCTGTCAGATGGATACAGGGTGTCTATCTCTTCACTGATGATTCCAAATACATCTGCAAGTCCATTTCCCGGGAATCCACCGAGTATACAGAGCTGATCCTTGTCTACATAGCCCGTAAAGTAAGTGGATAGAAGCTGTCCGCCCCTCTTTACAAATGCGGCAAGAGACTCGGCTGCGCCATCTCTCAGCATGTAGAGCATAGGTGCAACAACCACATCGTAATCGTCGAGTGGTTCATCGGATGCAATGACGTCCACGTCAACGCCGCGCTTTGTCAGCTCTTTGTATACAGACATACAGGTCTCAGGATATTTTTTTGATTCCTGCCCCAGAGCCTTGACATCATCTATGGCCCACATATTGTCCCAGTCGAACAGCAGTGCAACCTTTGATCTGATGAGTGTGCCGGTTATCTCGGAGAGCCCATCAAGCTCTGCGCCGAGGGCGGCAACCTCCTTGAATATTCTGGTGTCATTTGTTCCGAGATGGTCAACAACGGCACCATGATACTGTTCAAATGAGCCCCTGCCCTTTCGCCACTGGAAGTACTGAACAGTGTCAGAACCGCAGGCTATAGCGTTGTATGAGAACAGCTTGTGGATGCCCGGTCTTTTGAGTTTGTTATATGGATGCCAATTTACAAGCCCCGGAGCACTCTCCATAAGCATGAAAGGCTTATCCTTCTTCATGGATCTCATGACTGCGTGGTCAAATGTGTTCTGCCCCATGACATCCGCAAGGCTTTCATAGTCGTTGTGGAATCTAGGGTATGAATCCCATGAGATCACATCAAGTTCCTTTGCCATTGGTCTGTAGTCAAGACCATCGTAGAGCTGCATAAAGTTGGTTGTTATAGGTATTTCAGGGGTGAGTTCACGGAGGAGCGTTATCTCTGATTTCATGTAATCGTTCATGTTCCATGTGGTAAATCTCTTCCATTCGAGGTTCAGCCCCATGATACTGAAATCACCATTTTTGTATGGCGGCTCAATCTGTGAGAAGCTGTTGTATGAGTGACTCCAGAAGGCGGTCCACCATGCTTTGTTCAGCTTGTTTATGTCGTGGTCGAACTTCTCTGCGAGGTAATTCTGAAATCTTTTCACACAGAGACGGCAGTAGCACTCGCCACCAAGCTCATTTGACACATGCCACATGATGAGTCCCGGATGGTTTCCCACATGGGCGTGGAGCTGACGGATGATATTGGCAACTTTTTCTCTGTATACAGGTGAGCTCATGCAGTGGTTCTCCCTGACGCCCTGATGTTCCCTGACGTCATATGAATCCACACGCCTGATCTCAGGATACTTCTGTGCCATCCATGCCGGTTTGCCGCCCGATGGCGTGGCAAGAACGGTGTAAATGCCTGCATTATACAGGTTGTCCATAACATCCTTCAGCCAGTCAAAATGGTATTCGCCCTCAACAGGCTCATATGCTGACCATGAAAATACACCAAGTGTAGCGGAAGTCATTCCTGCCTCCTTCATCATCTCGATATCCTTTGCCAGAATATCAGGGCGGTCGAGCCACTGTTCAGCATTGTAATCACCGCCGTGTAGTATTCCGTTTATCTGTGGAAAAAGCTTGTTTTTGTTCATTTATCTGTCATCTCCTATAAATAAAGGTAATGTGCTCTATGTGATCTGTTTTTAGTGTAGAATATATGCGCAAACGGTTGCACAGCTTGCTATTTAAAGGTAGCACAAATAGACAAATAATTCAATTGTAATTTGACAATACATTTTAATTTGTGCAAAATATACAAAATATATACACTGCCATTCATCAGGACAATATTGTATATAATTAAGAAAAACGGCTTGAAATAAGAGACATAATTGCTTATGATTAAGATATCATGAATTGCTCAAAGTTGCGCAATTTGTCAATTCCTACAAGATGTACAAAAGTGAGGTAAAAAGCTATCGAACAGTGTCAAAAATCTATATAATAAAAGTATTGAGGGATGAACGGAAATATAAGGTTGGAACGTATCGTTTAAGGAGGAGTTTTATGATAAAAAAGAGGAAATCATATAGAGTGGTGGCAGGCAGTATAAGGTCTGAGTTGTTAAGGGGGCTGAGCAGAAAAATCTGTATCGGTGCCTTGGCATTTTCAGCGGCGGTTGTGCTATTGCCAGGCGGTAAAGTGGGAGCATATGCATCTGATCAGACACGGGTAAGTTCAGATGAGAGTCAGGTTACGGTAGGGTATGATGATCTGGACGACACTTTGCAGAAAGGCGGACTTGGCGTTGTCGTTGAGCAGCAGGATGGTGCGGCTTCACTGGCATCTACATATGATGCAACAGCACTTGAGAAGCTTATTGTTGAAGGAATCAAGGCATGGCAGACGAGTATAGATGTATCGGAACTTGGCCTTACGAGAGACGATATTAATAACGGGGCAGTAAGATCTATTATCAATTCTCATCCCGAGTTTATCAGTCTATCGGGAGGCTATACATATTGGACTTCTGGCTCTTCAATCACCAAAATAGCATTTACATATTTGACAAATGCAAAGGAGGAGCAGCAGGAGCTTGATGCTGCACTTCAGGAAGTCAAGAGTAAGATAGATACCAGTGGAATGAGCGATGAAGAGATAGTACTTGCATATCATGAGTATCTCACATCCACAGTTGCATATGCATATGAGGATTATTTCAATGGAACGATTGCTGCAAATCACGGGTACGATATGTATGGAGCTTTGGTTAAACATAGTTGTGTGTGTCAGGGATATGCCGAGACTATGTTTTATCTGCTAAGAGAGGCTGGTCTTTCATGTGCAATCGCATCAAGTGAAAATATCAATCACGCGTGGAACATAGTTAAGATACATGGAAAATGGTATCACATAGATGCGACATGGGATGATCCGGTGTGGGATATGCCTGGAAGATCATATCATGATTATTTCCTTGTCAGCTTTGATACAATGAATAAGAATACACTCATCAACCATACTAAGGACAGAACGGATATGGTTGTCAGCGCACAGTGGGGAGATACATATACGACAGCGGTGGACACCACTTATGAGAGTGGTAAGTTCTGGAATGGTATTGAGAAAGCTATTTTTTATAAAGACGGTTATTGGTACAGCATAAGTGAGGGCAGTTCGAAAACATCATTTAACATAAATAAGTACCAGTATTCGACTAACATAAACAAGGTTTTGTATTCGGGCACTGCAAAATGGACAACTCCGAGTGGTGGGTATTATCCTGGTGTTTATAGTTCAATATATCTCCGAGGTGATAATTTATATTTTACTACTCCGGATAGCTTGAACAAGATAGATATAGCATCGACAAATGTAATTCCTACAGAGCTTATAAATATACGAACACAGTATAATAGTTCAACAGGAAATAATTTATATGCGTTTGGAGAACAGTATGGTAAGCTGGTGTATTTTATTACAGATTCTCCTAATATAAAGAAAACTAAGGATTCAAGCAATTCAAGCAAGTATAACAAGGAGTATGCCGAGTATACATTCGAGATGTGCATAAGCCACAAGTGGGATGCTGGAGTGGTGACAAAGGAGCCGACCTACACAAGTACAGGAACCAAGAAGTACACCTGTACAAACTGCGGTGAGACCAATATCGAAACGATAGCCAAACTTGTATGTACGAGCCACGTGTGGGATAGCGGCAAGGTTGTGACAGCGCCGACATACAAGACAGAGGGAACCAAAAAGTATACGTGTAAGAATTGCGGAACAACCAAGACCGAAACGATAGCCAAGCTGGTATGTACAAAGCATGCATGGGATGCCGGAGTAGTGACAATACAGCCAACATACAAGACAGAGGGAACAAGAAAGTACACCTGTACAAACTGTGGCGAGACAAAGACCGAGACTATAGCCAAGCTTGTATGTACAAATCATGCATGGGATGCCGGAGTAGTAGTAACAGCACCTACGTATACAAGCACAGGTACAAAGAAATATACATGTGAGAACTGCGGTGAGACAAAGACCGAGACTATAGCTAAGCTTGTATGTACAGATCATGCATGGGATGCCGGAGTAGTGACAAAACAGCCAACATACAAGACAGAGGGAACAAGAAAGTACACCTGTACAAACTGTGGCGAGACAAAGACCGAGACTATAGCCAAGCTTGTATGTACAAATCATGCATGGGATGCCGGAGTAATGACAAAACAGCCAACATACAAGACAGAGGGAACAAGAAAGTACACCTGTACAAACTGTGGCGAGACAAAGACCGAGACTATAGCCAAGCTTGTATGTACGACCCATGCATGGGATAATGGAACGGTTACTAAGAAAGCTACATATACAGCTACAGGAGTCAGGAAATATACGTGCAAGACATGTGGCGCAGCAAAGCAGGTCACAATTGCAAGGCTGAAGCTTGCGAAGGTAACCGTAAAGTCTGCACAGCAGGCCGGCGCGATAAAGCTTACCTGGAATAAAGCGTCAGGGGCATCTGGTTACAAGATATACAGGAGAACCGCCAAGGGAAGATATGTATGCATCAAGACAGTCAAGTCGGGAACGACAAGCTATGTAGACAAGACAGTCAAGTCAGGAAACAGGTATTACTACTGTGTAAAGGCATATAATGGAAATGTACTCAGTGGATATACAGAGGCAAGTATTCTCTACATCAAGGCTCCGGTTGTCACGGTCAGGAAGTCAGCACAGGGAGTGAAACTTTCCTGGAAAAAGTCTGCCGGTGCAAAAAAATACATTGTGTATAGAAAGACACCAACAGGCAAATACAGGGCAGTCAAGACTGTAACAGCGAAAACTCTCAGTTGGACAGACAAAACGGCAAAGAAAGGTCAGACTTATTATTACATTGTGAAGGCAGTGAATAATAAGACATACAGTGCAGCGTCACCGCAGAAGAGAATAAAAAGGTAGATGCTTACTGCGTAATTATAAGGGAGAAAAAGAATGAAATATGAAAATGTAAGACTCACAGAAGCTGTGCGGCGTATCAGGATGATATTTGTGGTGGGCGTCATCGCTGCGTGTGTGCTGTACGGCGGAAAAATACCAGCATTTGCGGAAGATACTCAGGAACAGTATGACTCATCACAGAGCAGCTATGGTCAGTTGCTTGAGCAGGAGGGCGATACTTCAGGTATCCTGCAATTTGGCGGACAGATAATAGAAGATGAAGCATCGGATTCATCGGAAGTGTCACTGGCAGCGGCAAATTCAAAGAAATATGAGAGTGCCATTGTCGGCGCTGTGGAGAAATTTTCACCGAGACTCAATGTAAAGAGCTGGGGATTGACCACACGAAATGTTGCAAATGTAGTCACAACCGCAATGAATGCGCATCCCGAGGTCGTGTATGTGGCAAGATACAGTTATCTGTATGACCAGACCACAGGAAAGGTCGTGTATCTGAAGTTCTCATACAAGCCAAATGCCCGAACCGAAAAGAAGCAGTTGGATGCAGCCATAGCGGAAGTGAACAAGCAGATAAATACAAAGAACATGAAGCCGGCAGAGATCGTGCTTGCATATCATGAGTTCCTGACATCCACAGTTGCATATGACACCAGCGGGGCTAAGGAATTTGATCCAACAACCGGAAGAGACCACATGTATGATATGTATGGTGTATTGGTTAAGAGGAGCAGCGTGTGTCAGGGATATGCGGAGACCATGTGGTATTTCCTCAGGAAAGCCGGGGTTCCGAGTGGAGTTGCCACAAGCCAGTATGTAAACCATGCGTGGAATGTTGTAAATATAGGTGGAAAGTGGTATCACGTTGACGCAACCTGGGATGATCCCGCAAGTGATATACCGGGAAGGTCGATGCATGATTATTTCCTTGTAAGCTTTGACACCTTGAACAGTAAGACTAAGGCCGCCAGCAGCGATTATTATCTTGGCAGATATGACACAAAGGTGGGAAATGTATGGAAGGGAACATACAGCAATGCCACGGATAAGCGATATGAAAAAGGCCAGTTCTGGAATGGCGTTGAGAAGGTCATCTTTTATAGAAAGGGCTACTGGTACAGCATAAAGCAGGGCAGCCAGTCATCATACTATCAGATAAACAAGTACAGCTTCACCAACGGTGTAAATACAACGATATTTACCGGGCAGGATGAATGGCTGGATACAGATGGTACGGCACTTAACAAACAGTATGGAACACTGTTCCTTGCACAGGAAAAGCTCTATTTCTGCACATCGAGGTATGTTGCATGGATAGATCTTGAGGTAAATGAGCGCAAGGCGTGGGCTATATATGACATAAGACAGAAGTATGTATCAGGTTTAAACATATATGGAATGGGATATTACGGAAATGATGTTGTGATCTGGGTTTCCGACACTCCATCCTGTACAAGAAAGGACGCTTACTATCTAGGAGCATGTATGAGCCACAAATGGCAGGCGGGAGAGGTTACAAAACAGCCGACATTCACATCCCAGGGATCGCAGAAGTACAAATGCAGCAACTGCGGATATACCAAGAATGTCACACTCGACAAATTGAAGCTTGCGACGGTGACGGTCAAAACGAAGAATACAGGTAAGGGAATAAGCCTCACCTGGAATACCGATTCAAGAGCCACCGGTTATAAGGTATACAGACGCACAGGCAAGGGTGCATACAGACTTATAAAGACAGTGAAGGGAAGCTCTGTGAGATCAATGGTAGACAGATCTGTTGTAGGAGGAAAGACCTACACATACAGAGTATCGGCATACAACAGCTATACAAAGGGCGGCTCCAAGGCAAAGAGCCAGTATTATATAGGTTGCACGACCGCAAGAGCAAAGAATACCTCACAGGGAGTAAGAGTCTCCTGGAAGAAGACAAAGGGAGCCGCCGGCTATAAGATATACAAAAAGACAGGCAGCGGCAGATTCAAATGTGTGAAGGTTGTGAAAGCAAAGACCACAACATATCTTGACCGCCGTGTGAAGTCAGGAACAAAGTACACATACTTTGTAAAACCATACAAAGGAAAGACGGCAGGAACCTACAAGAAGGCTAGTGTCAAGTACAGATAAAAAGTAAATAGAGCGCGTAAAAAATACCATGTACAGCATTTCGCCTGTACATGGTATTTTTGCTTTTGTTATATGCTTAGAATGATATTATTTTTCATTCTTGTGTTCTGTTATGTCCCTGTGGGAATTGTCGAACAGATCTGTGTCGGCCACATCTGATGAATCATTTCGATTCAGGGTCTCGCCTATGCGGGCCTTTGCCTCAGTTCCGGCAGCCTTGATACCCTCGGTGATCACCTCGCTCTTTTCCTTGAGATTTTCACTTATCACAGCGCTTTTTTCCTTTACGTTCTCTGTAAGCTGCTCAGCCTTCAGTTTGATCTTCTTTGTTATGGAGAAGCTTTCAGGGTTATTCTCAAATGCTCGTTTGATCGATGCTGTATCGTGAAGAGAGAGAAGGAAGCTTGGCTTCTCCTTGAACTTCTCACGATCCAGAGCCAGTCGGGACTTGAGTTCCTCAACACGGACAATAAGATCATTCTCTTTCGCAAATTTCTTCACCTTGTTCATCAGGTTGAATGATACAACGCAGTCGATTACGAATACCCCGTAGAAAAAACCGATGAAGAAGGAGAATGTCAGGTGATCCGCCAGCCAGTACACAGCGTTCAGTATGTGTGGATGGAGGAAGAAATAGTACAGTGCCGCGATCACACCCCAGAAGAATGAGAACAGCGGACATATGATGCCCTGTATATTGCCCCACTCATCTGAGTAGTCCCACAGCTTGATGTTCATTCCTATTATAAATATACGTCCGGCAATGTATTCCACAACGGTCATGGCGATGGCCATGATCAGTACCACCAGAACCTTTTGCAAAACAGGATGGGCGTCAACAGCATCTATATGGATCAGGGACAGGAGATACAGCACCACCAGGCCTGAACCGTAGAGAGGCAGGTAAGGTCCGATGAGGAATCCCGGGTTGATCCATTTGTGGCTTGGGTTGCTCTTGGAGAAGAACTTTCTGAATATGACTTCAATGCACCAGCCCATGATGCATCCTATGAAAAATAAAAATAATATTACCAGAATACTTTTGATATTGAAATTATCCATACATGGAATCTCCTTTGTATATATGACTTTGCCAATAGTAATAAGATAGTATATAGAAGGAAAAAAAGCAACCTTACAAAATGTCACAAGTGTAAGATAGCTTGTTGATACTTATTGAGAAAAAAAGTCATTTAAATTGCGAATGTTATATTGGACTAACGCTGGGGGCAGTGCTATACTTACAGCAAATAAAAAGCCACGAAACAGATGCAGACTCTTTCTACAGTACGAAGATCGAGAATGCATTTTTTACGTTAAGGAGAGTTTGATTGAACAAACCGTGATTAGAAAAATCGAATCACGGCGAAGCCTGTCATATAATCTACCATGCGTATAAGTGGTCATATCATTAATCAGAATATATAATCAAGGAGGACAAAATCATGATGAAGGCATTAAAGAAGGTAAACTGGAAGAAGCTTGGAATATTTGCAGGTGGAGTATTATTTGGAACAGCTGGTATCAAGGTTCTCTCAAGCAAGGATGCAAAGAACGTATATACACATTGTACAGCTGGTGTTCTTAGAGCAAAGGACTGTGTCATGAAGACAGCAAATACTATCCAGGAGAACTGTGGTGATATCTACGCAGGAGCAAAGGATATCAACGAGGCAAGAGCACAGAAGGCAGCAGAGGCTGACTTTGAGGATGCTGAGTGCACAGAGGCTGAGAGCGCTGACGCAGCAGAGACTGTAGAAGAGTAATCAGTATAAGACAAAACATAAGAAAGAGGCGAAGATCTTGAAGTTTTCTATTTTAAATGAAACAAAGAATCGTCTGCGTATACACATGGCACAGAGCCGCATGACCATGGCACAGGCCGACATACTTCAGTATTATCTGGAGAACTGTGAGGCAGTGGAAGAGGTCAAGGTGCACGACAGAACCTGTGACGCGATCATCATATATGATGGTGACCGTGCAGCGGTGATAGATGCGCTGAGACAGTTTGGATATGACAGGGTGGAGGTTCCGGCGGATCTCACAGAGACATCAGGCAGAGTCATGAACAGACAGTATGAGGACAAGCTGTTTTGGAAGACCGCCTGGTACATGACCAAGAAATGGATTATGCCAATGCCACTTCGGTATTGTCTGACATCCGTCAAAGCTCTCAAGTATATAGGCAAGGGGCTCAAGTGTCTTGCGAACAGGAAGCTTGAGGTGCCGGTTCTCGATGCAACAGCCATAACAGCATCCATTCTGACAAATGATTTCGCGACAGCGGGATCAGTCATGTTCCTTCTGGAGATCGGTGAGATCCTTGAGGAGTGGACACATAAGAAGTCGGTGGATGGACTGGCAAGAAGCATGTCACTCAATATCAATAAGGTATGGGTGCGTGTGGATGATTGTGATGTACTTATGGACAGTGCGAAGATCGCAAAGGATGATTTGGTAGTGGTTCATATGGGCAATGTCATTCCATTTGACGGTGTTGTGGATCAGGGCGAGGGCATGGTCAATCAGGCATCCCTCACCGGAGAGTCAGTACCGGTCCACAAGGGACACGGAGACAGTGCATATGCAGGTACAGTTGTTGAGGAAGGTGAGCTGGTAGTCAGAGTTGTAAAGACTGGTAAGACCAGCAGATATGATAAAGTTGTTGCGATGATAGAGGAGTCTGAGAAGCTTAAGTCAGGACTTGAGAGCAAGGCAGAGCATCTTGCAGATGGTCTTGTGCCATGGACTCTCGGTGGAACTATCCTCACATACCTTTTAACAAGGAATATCACCAAGACACTTGCGGTGCTCATGGTCGACTATTCATGTGCACTGAAGATGTCCATGCCTATAGCGGTATTGTCTGCTATACAGGAGGCAAACAAGCATCACCTTACAGTCAAGGGCGGCAAATTCCTGGAGGCTGTAGCTGATGCAGACACGATAGTATTTGACAAGACAGGAACACTTACAAAGGCATCACCTACGCTTGTACGCGTCGTATCATTTGACGGAAGAGATCCTGATGAACTGCTCAGGATAGCTGCATGTCTGGAGGAGCATTTCCCTCATTCCATGGCAAAGGCAGTGGTAGACGCTGCTTCTAAGAAGGGGCTTTCCCACGAGGAAATGCATACAAAGGTGGAGTATATTGTGGCTCATGGAATTGCAACCTCAATCAATGGCAAGCGTACTGTCATCGGAAGCTATCATTTCGTCTTTGAGGATGAAAAATGTGTTGTTCCTGCAGGAAAGGAGCCACTGTTTGAGTCGCTTCCGCTGTATTATTCGCACCTGTATCTGGCTATTGAGGGTAAGCTTTCGGCAGTTATCTGTATTGAGGATCCTCTGCGTGATGAGGCAGCGGCGGTTGTTACTTCATTAAAGAAGGCGGGCATATCAAAGGTTGTCATGATGACAGGCGACAGTGAGCGTACAGCTTCTGTCATTGCGAAAAAAGTAGGTGTAGATGAATATTACGCCGAGGTTTTACCTGAGGACAAGGCTGCCTTTGTGGAGAAAGAAAAGGCTAAGGGCAGAAAGGTCATTATGATTGGTGACGGCATAAATGATTCACCGGCTCTTTCAGCGGCAAATGTCGGTATTGCAATCAGTGACGGCGCTGAAATTGCACGCGAGATTGCTGATATTACGGTGGACTCTGACGATCTCTACCAGATTGTAACTCTTAAATATATAAGTAATGCTCTTATGAAACGTATAAAGAGCAACTATCGAAAGATTGTTGGTTTTAACTCAGGGCTTATTGCTCTTGGTGTGGCAGGTGTGCTTCCGCCGACTACGACAGCACTTTTGCACAATGGATCGACAATTCTTATCAGTGTGAACAGTATGAAGAATCTGCTTGAGTAGATTTAGCTATTTCACTGTTTGTGGATGTAGTAAGGGGCGCTGCCGCGGGTACCGCGGTGGCGTCCCTTACGTTGTGGTGGAAATAATGTAGGAATTGTGATAAACTAACTGATAAGTAGTGCAGATTATTTTTATATGAGGTTAGGTTAGTGAAGGTTGAAGAGGTTATAAGCAGGGGTGCAGACAGTATGGACGCAAAATTTGAGAGACGTTTTAAATCTTTTTGTAATTCACTAGATGCGTTAGCTGAGGCCAGGCAGAGAGACCTTACCGATTCGTTTGTTTTGAGTGGGACAGGTGCTAAATTTAGCATTACTTTTGATTTATCGTGGAAGGTAATGAAAGATATTCTGGTACAGTATTATTCGATAACCGGGTTTGTTACAGAATCCCCGCGAGAGGGGTTACGTG
>ERZ780086.167-NODE-167-length-20999-cov-3.10822_pt1 | contig 20999 bp, 10 predicted proteins | sample MGYA00511575_ERZ780086 | MGnify/ENA primary metagenome ERZ780086 (study PRJEB29588, sample SAMEA2161917) | human gut metagenome | biome: human gut; feature: human-associated habitat; material: faeces | place: Denmark | collected 2008/2010 ...
TTCTTACCATTACTACAATCAACTCAATATATCGATGGATTTGTCCCGGCTAAAAAATAATCTTCGGTTCTTTTTTTATCTTTTTACTTAATTATTTGCTTTTTAATACATTTCCTCATAAATATTCGTTGGCTTTGCCTGCTTCCACTTGGAAAATACGAATTTTGAAGAATTGAAGATTTATCTTAACTTTCGAAAAAATTTCATGCGACGTGCGATTTATTCCCTCCATCCTCCGGTCGTTTCCGTTCAATGTCATGTTGTACTTCGTCGGATTCTTATCTCCGCCGCTCCCCGCCGCTGCCGCCTCCTATGACCGAATCCAGACCCTCTCGATGGACGAAGGACTCCCGCACAGCGACGTAAATGCGATTACGCAAGATCGTGACGGCTATCTTTGGTTCGCGACATTCAGCGGGCTGAGTAAATACGACGGATACAGACTCCAAACCTTTCGGACCGACAATTCCGACCTCACCAGCGACCGGATACTCTGCCTATTCGTCGCCCGGGATTCGTCCCTTTATATCGGAACCGAATCCGGAGGGCTGAACCGTTACGATCCGGTGTCCGAAACGATATTTCCGGTCGCCGAAGAGCCGACAACCTCTGCAGACCAGGTGATCAACAACATTTTCGAAGATCGAAAAGGTACCGTATGGGTCTGTCGAAACGACGGATTGGGATACCTCACACTCCGAGGAGCAACCACTTATCTGCATGTCAAGAACCGATGGAGAGGATTCTACATACAGTGCGGAACCGCCTTGGATTCTTGCAGACTGCTACTGTCAACCGATGCCGGCCCCGTCATCTATAACCCCGAAACCGAGGAGATACAAAATATCCTCCGGGATGAAATCAAAACCCGCTGTTTCTCGATGCAGTCTTTCGCAGACGGCAAAATCGCGCTTTCCGGAGGATGGGGCGTTCGGATCTATGATCCGAAAACCGACGACCTACAGAGAATCTGCGACTTCTCATCCCGGGTCACGACGCAGGACAATCACGGAAACATCTGGGTCGGAAGTTTCAACCGGGGACTGTACAAATACGACCGGAATGGTATTAAGATTGTTCACTACCACCCCAAACTCCCCATTCCTCATGCCGTCAACTCCTTTGAGATCAGCGCACTGTTCGAGGATCGTTCCGGGGTGCTTTGGATCGGAACGATCGGCGGCGGCTTGAGTAGGCTCAATGTCGTCGAAAAACATATCGAATGCTATACCGAAGCGCAGGGCTTGTGTGAAAATCGGATCATCACGTTCCTCGAAGCCCGCGACGGAATACTTTGGGTCAGCACACATGGCGGCATCAATCTGTTTAATCGAAGTTCCGCAACTTTCCGGGAGCTGCGCATAAATGGATTGCCGAGCATCCAATTTGCAACCGTATCAGCCTTCTTTATGGCCGAAAACGGCGACATCTGGCTCGGAACGTGGGACAAAGGATTGTGGGTCATCGACAGCCGGGATATCGACCGGGCGATACAGACCGGTCAGGTCCGGGCCCGACAACTCAAACATCCGGTCATCGACGGGGAATTGTCCGTGTTCCGAATCGTTGAAGATCGCGACAGACACCTGTGGATCAGCTCGAACCGGGGATGTTTCGAATACATTCCATCCCACGGGGATTTCAAAACCGGGCAGTGGATCAACTATACCCACAACGGAGATGATCCCAATTCGTTATGCTCCAATTTCACGACGGACATCTACCCCGATACCGTCACCGACAATAAGACCATCTGGATCGGAACCCGCTCGGGGCTGAACCGAATCGTATTCGATGCCGACGGCAAGGCGAACTGCCAGCGAATCGAACTCGCCGCTACGAACGCCCGTGAACGGAAGGTGTGTAGTTCCGATGCCTTCATCTCGACGATTCACTGTGACCGGAAAGAGGGGGGGGGTCTTTGGATCGCAACGATCGGCGAAGGTCTCTTCCTTATGACCGAAGGTCGTTGCGGCGGGAAAACGCCCCGTTTCAGCTGTTTCGACACATCCAACTCCCGGTTCTTCAATAACGAACTGGAGAGCCTGCAGGAGGACGACCACGGAGCCTTCTGGATCGGCGGCTACGGAATCACCCGCTTCGATCCCCGGGATCACTCGATCCGGCATTTTACGGTAAAGGACCAATTGCAGAGCAACTCCTTCAAAATCTGGGCATCGTACAGACTCCGCAACGGCGAGATGGTTTTCGGAGGCGTAAAGGGGTTCAACATTTTCCATCCGGACAGCATCACCGACAACGACATCCGCCCGCGCACGGCCATCTCCCGGCTTAAGATTCGGAATCAGACCGTCTCGGCCGGAGATTCCGTTTGCGGACGCGTCGTCCTGCCGCGCGCCATCAACCGGCTCAACAAACTCGACCTCTCCTACAACTGCAACAACCTCACCTTCGAATTTTCGGCCTTCGCCTACGTCGATCCCAAGTACAATACCTATAAATATAGAATGGAGAATTTCGACACCGACTGGAACTACACCAGCGGACTGTCGCCTCAAGCCGTCTATACCAACTTGCGCCCGGGCAGCTACCGGCTGGTCGTATATGCCTCGAACGAAGACGGATACTGGTCTCAGGCCCCTGCGGTGCTCGAAATCACGATACGTCCGCCCGTCTATGCCACACGCTTGGCCTGGCTTTGCTACATTGCGCTAACCATCCTTTTTCTCTACAGATGGCACCGCCGTTCACTGCGAAAACTACAGGAGCGCCACCAGATAGAGCTCGAACGCAACAAATACTATGAAGAGCAGAAGAGCAGCGCCAACATGCTACAGTTCTATACCGATATCGCCCACGAGCTCAAGACGCCGCTCTCGCTGATTACAGCCCCGGTCGAAGAGCTGCTCTTGAATCCGCATATCGGGAAAACGACGCGCAACAGACTGGAACTCGTCAACCGCAATGCGGGGGCATTGAAGACCCTGCTGGAACAAATCCTCGACTTGCGCAAATACGAAAGCCACAAAATGGAACTCGCGGCTGTGCAAACCGATGCGTCGGAATTCCTCCGCGGTATAGCCGAACTGTTCAAGCCGTTGGCCGACCAACTTCAGATACAGTTCTCGCAGGAGATTCCGAACGATCCGCTCATACTCTGGATCGATCGTCGGAAAATGGAGATCGTTATCGCTAATTTGCTCTACAACGCATTCAAATACAGTCGGAAAAGTTCAGGGAAAGTGAATCTCGTCTGTGAAGAGCAACAGCTGTCGGTAACCATTTCGGTGGAAGATAATGGAATCGGAATAGCCCGGGATGAACAGTCCCGGATCTTCGAACGTTTTTACCAGGCTCGAAACAACAACTCGCCGCAAAAAAGCATCGGCATCGGACTCTCCCTGGTCAAGCATATCGTTACTCTGCATCATGGAGAAATTGAAGTCGCATCCGAATTGAACGTCGGTTCGCTCTTCCGGGTCCGGATCCCGAAGGGATGTGCGCACCTCGCTCCCGAACAGATCAAAGATTCCGACAAGGTCCCGGGTCGGCCATTTCAGAATCTCCCGATAGGGATGGATTCCGCGCTGTCGGACTTCGGTGACGATCAATTCGAATCGGAGATGGCGGCGGAAACCGCAATCGGGAACGATCGTGGAATGCAGTGCGGGCTCCTGGAAGAAAATACGCGCCACGGAGCAGCTGCATCTGATGGAAAAAGAGTTTCGATTCTCGTGGCCGAGGACAATACCGCCTTGCGGGATTATCTTCGAAGCGCGCTGGAGAACCGATACAACGTCTCGACGGCACGAAATGGAGAGGAGGCTTATTGTCAGGCAATCAATGAACAGCCCGATCTGGTGCTTACAGACATCGTCATGCCGGGAATGTCGGGAATCGAACTTTGCCGCAAAATCAAGGAGAATTCCCGGACTTCGGCAATCGGGGTCATTCTACTTACGGCCCACAATCTGCAGAACTACGAAGTATCCGGATACCGTGTCGGAGCCGACGCTTATGTAGCAAAACCGTTCTCCCTTGAAGTGCTCTTCTCCCGTATCGACAACCTTGTTGCCCGACAGAATAAAATCCACAAAAACAGTCAACCTATAAAGGAGATTCCCATTTCAGAAGTCGCTGTGGAGAAATCCGAAGATCTCTTCCTTGTCAAATGTACCGAAACCATCGAGACCGAAATAGCCGATCCGCGATTTGACGTCCTACAGCTTTGCCGCAAAATCGGCGTGTCACGATCGCAGCTCTACCGGCGTATTCTTGCCCTCACGGGGTTGACGCCCATACAATTCATTCGCAGCATCCGGCTAAAGCACGCTGCATCATTCCTTGCCCAAGACGGAACACTTCCTGTCAATGAGGTAATGTATCGCGTAGGGTACACCAATCTCAGCCACTTCGCCAAAATCTTCCATGAGGAATTCGGACTCTACCCCAAGGAGTTCGCCCTCCGGAACCGGAGCAAAACGGGAAAAGTGGACTCCGCGTCGGAAATCTTCTCCAAAAACGAGCCCGAGACGCAGAAATGACCCCGGACGATTTTCTCAAATAAATTAAAAAATACTTTTCCCGTCATCCGTGTATTTTGAGACATTTGCGTTGATTTTTTAGGTTTTTAATAGTTTCCTTTGCATCAGCTGCACCAAATGCGGCAATTTGAAAACCTAAACTAAATCAACGCAAATGAATCATTTTCTCTCTCCATGCTCTATCCGCCGGGGTCGGATCATCCGATCCGCCTCCTTTGGGCCCGGAAGTCTCACCGGGCAGCATCCGAATATTCCGAGGAATACATATCTTGAGAATATGATTCCATGATTCGGACAGGGATGCCGGAATTCTTCATGCAAGAAAGCACTCCGGATTCCCTGACCGAAAAAATACCTACATTCCAAAAACTGCGAACCATGAAACAGCTATTCTTTCATCTCGTGCCGGTTCTTGCCTTTGGGTTGGTACTGGCTGCTTGTGACAACGATTCGGACGAGTGGACACAACCTTACGAATTCGCTTGGAGCTACGGCGCGGAATCACAATTCAGCGTCGGGAAACCCGCTACATTTACGGACCTTTCGCTCGGGGTCGAAACCCGCGAGTGGAGTTTCGAAGACGCAACACCTGCGACCTCCACGGATCCCGAACCGAGCGTCGTATTCAATTCGAAAGGCATAAAGACGGTAACCCTTACAATCCATTTTCTCAACGGTCAGGTGCAGTCCGAATCGTTCGACATTGAGGTATTTTACCCGCTTTCGGCTCGGATCAAAGCCTTGGAACTTACACCGAAAGGCTGTATTCGGCTCGATACCCCCGTCTCGTTCGGCCTTACCGAAGTCGAGGGTAATCCGACATCCTACCAATGGACATTCGAAGGCGGTACGCCTTCCTCGTCGACTGATCCCGCCCCAGTGGTCACCTGGACTTCGGCCAACAAAAACGGAGCCCGAATCTCCTGCAGACTCACTCGGGCCGACGACGGAATGACAACTACCGTCGAACAGACTTTTATTGTCGGAAACTATCCAATGCTGCACCCCATTCCCGAGAAGGATTATGATCCCTGGCGGTTCGAACTTTCGTCCATTGGAAAATGGACGCTCTGGAACACGACCACTTCCGCGGATGATCTGACGACTAACACCTCCATCGTCAGCGGCGGGGCCGATGGCTCGAAGCAGGCCCTCAAGGTAACGCTCAAACCGGGAGTCATCTATCAGTTGTTCACGCGAGACAACTGGGTTTGCAACGCCCAACTCGTTGCCGGACAAAAATATGAAGTCTCCTTCTGGCAGAAAACGGATGCCGCGGAGGGTTCGCTTATCGTCTTGACGGGCATCTATAACAATCTGCCCTCCTGGTCTTGGAATGAATACCTCCAGGTACTTGCGAGTGACCACTGGAGCATCTACTTCCCCGATATTCCTTTCGAGGAACAGGTGGAAGAGATGTTCGGAATTTGGAGTAATATCGAATATCCGCTTACCGAAACGATCACACTCCCGGCATCTCCGGAGCTGATGCCTTCCGCAGAGTGGAAACAGGTCCGGTTCGAATTCACGGCCACTAGCGCCAAATACGAATCGTTGCTGAACACCTATCCCCAATTCGCTCTTCTGTCAGCCGGCTCCGCTGATGTAAACTGGTATTTGGACGACATACAAATCAATCTTATCGAAGAATAACCCGAATAAACTATTCGCTATGAAACGATTCGTTTTCTTACTGGCCGGCTTGCTGCTCATTGCTTCGAGTCTCCGGGCCCAGACCTCCGTCAGCGGTACGATTACCTCCCCGGACGGAAAGCCTGTCGCCGGCGCGTCGATAATCATCGAAGGCAGCACCGTCGGTGCCACGTCCGATGCCAAGGGTTTCTATCGGATCAAAGTCCGTTCATCCAAAGATATTCTCGTCTTCAACTTCCTCGGGTACCGGGAGGTTCGCGAATCCGTCGGGCAGCGATCCCTGATCGATGTCGTACTCTCACCCTCCGACCTTCAGATAGACGACGTCGTTGTAGTCGGTTACGGTGCCCTACGGAAAAAGGACATGACCGGAGCTGTTGCCTCGATCAAGGCCGATGCCTTCGAAAACCGGGTACTTTTCTCCGTTGACGACGCTTTAGCCGGCGGAGTGGCCGGTCTGATGGTCAACTCCTCATCCGGAAAACCCGGCTCGGAGTCGAGCATGCTTATCCGCGGTGCAAACTCCCTGACCGGCTCCACTGCCCCGCTGATTGTCCTTGACGGATTCCCGCTCTTCGATGTCAGCACCTCCACCGGGGGTGGCATAGACGGATATGACACCGGCATGTCCTCGCTCTCGATGATAAACCCCGACGATATCGCTTCGATCGAAGTGCTAAAAGACGCCTCGGCAACGGCAATATATGGTAACCGCGGAGCCAACGGAGTCATTCTCATTACCACCAAACGAGGCCGGGGCGACAGCGGAAAGATCCAATACAACACCTACTTCGGATTTCAACAGATGAATAAGCGGTATGACATGATGGATTTTCGCCAGTACGCCGCCTATCAGGTTGATCGAAACTCCTCGAACAACCACCTGTTCACGGACCCTATCACCATGCAACCCCGCACAATCGGAGACGTACAGTCGCGGGACTGGCAGGATGAAATCTTTCGTACCGGATTTATTCAAAACCATTCGCTATCTATTTCACACTCTACTGAAAAAACGAGTATGTTCGTCTCCGGTTCCTACATGCAGAACAAATCGGTCCTCATCGCCACGAATTGGCAGAAACTCACGGCTAAAGCTACGATCGACCACCGATTCACGGATTTTATACGCACGGGTGTCGATATCGGCTATAACCGAATCGTCGACGACGGAGTGCCGACCGGCGGCGAAGGCACGTCCCAGGTTGCAGGCGTCATCACTTCGGCCCTGACGGCTCTTCCTTTCGAATTCGACGAAACGACTCAGGCCTATTTCCGCCGTGCAGGCGTCTCGCAGTCCTCGCTCGACTCTTATATCGACAACTATCACGGGAATCCGGTCAACATCGCCAATGAGACCGAACTCACCAAACGCATCAACCGAATGATGCTCAATGCCTATGTCGAGGCCGACATCCTTAAGAATCTGACCTTGCGCATCACGGCAGGATATGACAGTTATTCGCTCAAAGACCGCCAGTTCTATCCCACCTCGACGCCCCGCGGCTACTTTTACAAGGGGCAGGGTATCATCGGCAGTTCTGAATCCGGAAGTTGGATCAACGAAAACACGCTCACCTGGAAGCCCGTATTCGGGAAACACCGTCTCAATGTCCTCGTCGGCATGACTGAACAAGGATACACGAACTTCTACGATCGCAGCGAAACCACTCAATACGAATACGAGGATCTCGGATCGAATAATGCCCAGATGGCTAAAGTTTTCAACGTCTACTCCAGCAAGGAGCAGGTCCGGTATGTCTCGCTCATCGGTCGAATTAACTACTCATACGACAACCGTTACATTGCCACTTTCACCCTCCGCCGCGATGCTACCTCGCGCTTCATCAACGACAAGTGGGGTACGTTTCTCTCCGGTGCATTAGCCTGGAACATCGACAGCGAAAGATTCATGCAGAATCAAAATACCGTCAGCGCCCTCAAACTGCGTCTGAGTCTGGGCGAGGTTGGCAACTCAAATGTCCCCACCTCGGGCTCCTACTCGCAGCTCTACGGAACGAACTACTCCTTCGGAACCATTGAGACCATCGGGCAGTCTTCTTTGTCTATTGCTAATGAAAACCTCTCCTGGGAGACCACTCGCGAAGTGAACGCAGGATTGGAGGTCGGGTTATGGAACGACCGGCTGAAATTCACGGCAGACTTCTATGACAAGGTTACCCGGGACCTGTTGCTTGAGGCTCCCGTTGTTAACATCGTCGGATTCGACAAGGCATGGCAGAATATCGGCAAAATGCGCAACCGCGGTATCGAGTTGAGCCTGAACGCCCAGTTGATCAACCACAAGAATTTCAAATGGAATTTCTTCGCCAACTTCGCCCGCAACAAGACCAAAATTCTTGAACTCGGCCAGGGCGGAGCCCCGATCCTGCTGGGTGTCACTTGTCTGAGCGGTCAGAATGCCGTCATCCTGCAAGAGGGCGGAGAGATCGGAGACATATACGGATACGTCACCAAAGGTGTCTATGGACTAAATGATTTCGAAATCGACGGAATAACGCCGAAGCCTGATGTCGCCGTCGAAACCGGAGCCGAAAAACCCGGGGCCATGCGCTTCGCCGACCTGTACAAGGACGAAAAGATTACATCCGACGACCGGACCGTAATCGGAAACTCGACACCCGATTTCTTCGGAGCCTTCGGCACGAACTTCACCTGGAAGAACCTCGACCTCAACCTCTCGTTCCAATATTCATACGGAGGCAACGTCTACAACGCAAACTACAATCAGCTCGCAGCGTTCACCGGAACCACGAACAACCAAATGGCATTCTTCGAGGAGCGTTGGTCGCCCCGGAACCTTGCAAGCACGCAATACTCCACGATGACGAACGGAGCGGTCTGCTCGGCATTCGTCGAAGATGCCTCGTTTCTGCGGCTCCGCTCTGCACGGATCAGCTACACCTGTCCGCGCAAATGGTTCGGCCCTAACAGCCACATCGGCCCGATCAAGTTCTATATCGCCGGAGAAAACCTCTTCGTCCTCACTCGATACTCGGGCTACGACCCCGAGGTGTACTCCAACCAAGGTTCCAGCAGCATGAGCAATATCCTCACGTCGGGCTTCGACTACGGCTGCTTCCCCCGCCCGCGCACCTTCACCGCAGGTATTAACATTCTGTTCCAGTAAAACGATCTCCATCATGAAAAAGTTCATCACCTCCGCATACTCGCGACTCGGCCGCTTTGTCGTTATCGCGGTTGCAGGCTGTATCTTCTCGGCGTGCAGCGACTTCCTCGATGTCCCCCTCGAAAGTACCGTGGCGACCTCCAACTTTTACAAGACTGCCGAAGAGTTCGACATGGGACTCACGGGCGTTTATAACATGCTGCTCTCGGCCGAATGGGCCAATGGCGACCGATACGGGTCCTATTTTCAGGGTTTCCTCATCCTTGGGCGCGTCGGAACCGATGAGATGATCATTCCGACCAACATCGACGGAAACGAGACAGAACTCTGCAACTACACCTACACCCCTTCGCATCGCTACATCTCCCGAACATGGTATGTCCAGTATCGCGGGATACAACGCGCCTGCGTTATCATAGACCGTCTGACTGACACCGATATCGGCAATGAAAGCGAGAAGAAACGGATTCTCGGCGAAGCCTATTTCCTGCGGGCCTTCTACTACTTCCATCTGGTAAGGCTTTTCGGTGAGGTGCCGATCATCAACCACGAAGTTACCGATCTCACAATGGTGCAGACTGAAAAGTCTTCCGTGGCCCAAGTCTACGAACAAATCGTCAGTGATCTGAAACTAGCCATCGGGAACCTTCCGGTGTCGAATGCGAACGGCCGGGCTCACTACTACGCAGCCAAAGCCCTGCTCGGCAAGGTCTATTTGCAAATGGCCGGCGAACCTTTGGAAGACTCCGAAGCTGCGGCTTTAGCCGAAGTCGAACTCAACGAGGTTATCCAGAGCGGTCGTTTTGAGCTCGTGAAGGATTATTTCAGTCTGTTCGATGCGTCGAACGAATACAGTTCCGAATACCTATTCGATGTCGAGTTTGCCAACAACGGTACAACCACCTACGGAGGCCAGGTCGGAACTATCGATGGTGTTCAGACCCCCAATAACCTCTACTGGTCTGCGGTATGGAGTACCCAGGAGTTCTATGAAACGTACGATCCCGCCGACCTGCGCCGCGACAACATCGCTCGCTTCAAATATGTTTACGACGACAATCAGAATCTCGTCAAGGAGGATCTCAGTTCCGAACCGATCTACTACGCCTACAAGTTCCGCCATGCCCTGACTGAGGAGGGACGGGGGCCGGGATGGGCAAACTGGGCAAATCCGATCAACTTTCCGATCATCCGTTATGCCGACGTGTTGCTGATGTATGCCGAAGCCGTTTGGCGGGCTCACGAAGTTCCTTCGCCCGAAGCGCTCGAATATGTCAACCAGGTGCGACGCCGTGGTTTCGGAGTCGATATCAAGACTCCGAATGAAGCGGTTGATCTGAAGATGATGGACGGCGACAAGTTCGCCGAGGCCCTGCTCGCCGAGCGTAGTTTCGAACTCTGCTTCGAGGGACAGCGCTGGTACGATCTGGTCCGCTTCGGAAAACTTGAGGAAGGCGTGAAGAAACTGGCCAAGTATTCGAGCGTGGCGACCTCCCAGGCGCAGAACTTCCAACCCAAACACGTAATCTTCCCCATTCCGCAGGATGTTATCGACGCCTCGAATGGGAAGATCGAACAGAATCCGCTTTGGAAATAAAACCCGATCCTCCATTCAAATTACGAAACCATGAAAACACATGCATTATACGTCGCTGGTGCCGCTCTGATGATCGCACTGTCGTCCTGTGACCGCGATCTTGACCTCGCGCATGCCTACAACAACGGTTCCAGTTCGAAACCCTACGAATTCGATGCGGATTTCAATCCGGATGATTACACCGATTTTGGAACGTTCGTCGTCGGTGACCGCAACATCTGTTGGCAGGATCCCCACATTCCCCGGTATATGCTCTGGCTTGACGGAAAGATCTCCGTCGGGAAATACGATGATTCGGGACTGTTTACGACCTACTGGTCTGCGGACAATTCCCTGCGACAGGTATCCGCCAGTCCCTGGCTCGATGAGAACGTCAATGCCTTGACCTCCGATATGGAGGTCTTTGGCAAGTGCATCGAACCCGTATCCGGATTTTACGACGGCGGCGCATGGTTCATCGGCGTGCATAAACTCATGGACGGTCGGTTGGCCGGATTCTTCCATGCCGAGAGCCATTGGCCCGGAGTCTCCGCCGCCTATAAGTCCATTGGCGTCACCTATTCCTCGGACAACGGACTGACCTGGGAAACGGGCAGACGGATCCTTTCCGGAACCGACCCCAAACCCGAAAATCCCGCCGGGCAGGGTGAGTCCTACGGCTTGGGAGACGGGTGCGTAGTTTGGAACGACGCGCGCAAAGTCTGGATATGCTACTACTCGGGCTATTGCGATGACCCCGGAAACTACATGATCACGATGGCCTGTTCGGAGGATCCGGCCGGAGCTGCCGGAACCTGGAAAAAATGGGATGGCAAAGCATTCACCGTCGAAGGCTGCAACGGGCAGACACAACTCGGCGGCGCAAACATCAAGATCGCCAATCTCGATACCTATGCCGGCGGAAATCCGTCGGTCATGTGGAACCACTACATAGGCAAATGGGTGATGGTCTATCATTCGTGGAGCCGACGCATTTGTCTTTCGACGAGTGCCGACGGTATTGCGTGGGAGGCCCCTATATCCCTCAATCTGGGTGAGGAGGAGGCCATGTATCCCAACCTGATCAGTGAAGAGGGAGATCAAACCGGGGGACAGGCTGTCCGCATGTATTATGCTGCAGACATGAATGATCTCGGACAACGCAGTCTCGCATGGAGAAAGGTCGTATTTTATTGATGTTTGGAATGTCGATCCGAAAATTCATCATTCTTTCCGCGCTGATCGTTTCCGGATGCGAAATGCATCCGGAAACGATTGCCATCGACTTCGATTCCGGAACGGAGGACTATACGCCTCTTGTACGCAAGATCCTTGCGGAGCATCCAGCCGGTGAGGTCACAATCCGATTCGGAGCGGGGACGTTCGACTTCTATCCCGAACAGGCGGCCGGCAGCTATCTCTGCGTTTCGAACAACGACAACGGCTATAAACGCTGCGCTTTTCTGCTCGAGGAGATGCGACGTGTACGGATCGAAGGGGCTGGAGAAAAAACCCAGTTGAGATTTCACGGCGCAATCGTTCCGTTCCGCGTCGCTCGATGCGAACAGATCGTTTTCGAGGCTTTCACGATCGATTGCGACGCATCGTTCATCTTCGAAGGCCTCGTCGTTGGTAACGATCCTCGTACGCACAGCATCACGCTCCGTCCGCTCGATCCGGAACGTTTCGAGATCCGGAGCGGGGAACCCTGGTTTACGGGCTACGACTGGGCGAGTCCGTTCGGTGAAAATATTTTGTTCGATCCCGGAACCCGTTCGCCCTACTATCAGGCCGAACAGTACGAACACGATCAAAAAAAAACGCTGCAGGCCGAATGGATCGGCGATTCGCTTGTCCGTCTGAGCGGCTACTCGTCTCGGGAGCTGCCTCCTGTGGGAAGCGTCTATACGGATAAAGGCCCCCATTCGACTAACCGCCGCTATCCGGGATTCTCGTTTTACAAGTCGGCCGGTGTTGAAGTCCGGAACGTCACGCTTCACGATTCGGGCGGCATGGCGCTGATCGCCGAGAACTGTCGCGACGTCGTCTGCTCGCAATACCGGGTTGAAGTCCCGCCTCAAAGCGGCCGGATGGTCTCTGCATCGGCCGATGCCACTCATTTCGTCGGATGTTCGGGAAAAATAGTGCTCCGGGCCTGCCGGTTCGAAAGCATGCTCGACGATGCCACGAACATTCACGGTGTTTACATGACGGTTGTGGATCGGTTTTCCGGGAACCGGTTTGGGGCCAGTTTTGGGCACTTTCAGCAGGAGGGTTTCGATTTTGCCGAACAAGGTGATTCGCTCGTCTTCATCGATCGTGCCGATCTGGGGGTACTCGGCTGCGGACGAGTCGAGGAGGTGAACCACGTGAATGAAAACTATTACATCATTCGAACCGGATTCGACCTGAGTGCAATTCCGGACTCGGTGCACATTGCCGTCGGGAACCGCGCGGCCGATGCCGATGTCGAAATATCGGAATGCACGGTTCGTTATAATCGCGCCCGGAGTTTTCTGCTTTCGACTCCGGGCGACGTATGCGTCGAAAACAGTGATCTTTCTTCAATGATGGCCGGAATACGCATTTGCGGTGACGCCAACTACTGGTTCGAATCGGGACGTACGCGCAACGTCGTGATCCGTAACAACCGATTCGGCACGATGGCTACCGGCGGCCGGTCTCCCCAGGCCGTTCTGCAGATCGACCCCGTTATTTCGCATGATGCCCGGAGCGGGGGGACTCCGTATCACGGATGTATCCGTTTCGAAGGAAACCTCGTGGAGTCGTTCGACAACCAGTTGATTTATGCTCTCTCGGTCGATTCGCTCGTCATCAGCAGGAACCGGTTCGTCGATTCCCGCCGGTTTGAGCCCCGATTCGCCGGTCTCTCGGTCATCGATGCCCAGCACTGCCGCAGCGTCACAGTCCGGAACAATGACTTCTCCGGGTGGAAGGAAAATTCGACAATCAGTCTGGTCGACTGTTCCGAGCATTGTTTGGAGGGTGAAGAGATGCCTCGAATGGTTGAGAATCCTAATCCGTACTTCTATGAAAATTAGTCGATACATCCTCCCGATTCTCGCGACCGCATGGATCGGAAGCGTTTCATCCCGGCCGTTCGGAGATACGCTTCGGATGCGAGATTTCGGTGCGTTGCCCGATTCGGGAGAGGATGCTTCCGAAGCCTTGCGAAAAGCCGTCGCTACCATCGGAAAGCGGGAAATCCCCACCGTATTGTGTTTCGAGTCGGGGCGGTACGATTTCCATGCCCCTGAGGGGCAGGACGACCGGGTGAACATCGTGGCAAGACTCCGCGGCATTCGGGATTTAATAATCGACGGCGGTGGCGCTGAATTCATCGCACACGGGCGTTTGATGCTTTTCTTGGCTGAGGAGTGCGAAAGACTGACGATTCGCAATTTCTCGCTCGACTGGGAACGCCCCTATATCACACAGGCTTCGATCGTTGCTCTTGGGGACGGCCATGTTGACCTGGCTATCGATCGGAAACGTTATCCCTACCACATCGAAAAGGGGCGGATCCGCTTTACGGATGAGACTTGGGAGCGTGAAATCGATCCCGAAAGTTATTCTACGGCTTACGATCCGCAAAGCGGTGCGGTGCTTTACGGTACCCGGGACTGTCCTCTCTCGGACCGCAATGCAGTCTTCCGCGGCGAAGCCCGTGAAATCGCTCCGGACACGGTCCGCTTCTTCGGGACGGTCGACCGTCCCCTGCCGATCGGTACGGAACTCGCTCTTTACCATGGGCGGTATTTGTCCAACGCTATGACGGTGGTGAACTGCAGGAATGTCTGCTTCGAAAAAATCGACCTGCGCCATTCTCCCGGAATGGGCGTTTACGGACTCCGCAGCGAGAACATCCTGCTCAAGGCGGTTTGTACGGTCGTCAATCGTTCCGAAAAGCGTCGGTTCAGCTGTGCTGCCGATGCGTTCCACTTTACCAACTGCCGCGGATTGATCGAACTTGACGGCTGCAACTGCAACGGACAGGGTGACGATGCCTTGAACATACACGGCATCTATGCCCGGATAGTCGCTGTTTCGAAAGACCGGAAACAGATTGAGTTGTTCGGAGTCCGGTTCCCGGCAGAACGGGTGTTCAAAGCCGATGATGAGATCTGGCCGATTGTACGAACGACCGGATCTCGGGGGGCCCGGAACCGCATTGAACGCATTGTCAGGAAAAGCAGCAAGCGGCTTGTTGTCGCCTTGCGTGAGCCGCTCGATAAAACATTCAGGGAAGACGATTTTATCGAAAACGCCTCGTGGTATGCCAACGTATCGATTCACGATTGCTACTTCGGGCGAGCCAACCGCGCCCGCGGCATCTTGCTCACCACTCCCGGAAAGGTTGTCGTACATAACAACCGCTTCATGACGGCCGGAACGGCAATTCTCATCGAAGGAGATACCGACTACTGGTTCGAATCGGGCGCCGTGTGCGACATGGATATCCATGACAACCTTTTCGAGAACTGCGGCACTTCGGCTTCGAACAACGGCGGATCCGGCTGGGGCGAAGCCCTCATCAGCATCACTCCCTCTTTCCGTCCGGCAGACGAAAGCAGCCCGGTCTATCATCGCAATATCCGGATCCGCAACAACCGCATTCTCACTTATGACCGTCCGCTGCTCCACGCCCGATCGGTTGAGGGACTGCAGTTCGTGGCAAACTGTGTCGAACAAACATACGATTTCCCCGCCACAGCCGCACAACGCCAATCATTCTGCCTTGAGGGGTGTCGAAATGTGCGCATCGCCGAGAACCGGTTTATCGGCTACGGCAAACCCGATTTCGAACTGATCCATATGAACCCAAATAATATCTGTCATGAAAAAGCGAAATAAGAAAATCATTGCTGCACTGAGCGCAATCTTCGGGCTGCTTGTCATCGGGGCATTGTGCTGGAGTTTCGTACTCTGTTACAGGACACTCCATCCGCCCCGCCTGACCGATCTCAGCTGGCTCACCCGGCAATATCCTCATACCACAGAATGGCTCGACAGCATCCGCAGCAACGGATTGCTGCATGATATCGTACGGTTGAATGCCGACGGAGAGCGACTCCATGCCCGGTGGCTATGGGCTCCGGAGCCTACCGAAAAGACCGCCGTGCTCTTTCATGGCTATCAGGGTTCGGCGGAAACCATGCTCATGATCGGCTATCTCTTCAACCATGATTTCGGATTCAATGTTCTGATTCCCGATCTGCGCGGTCATGGGCAAAGCGAACCTTCGGCCATCAGCATGGGGTGGACTGAACGAACGGAAGTGGTGGACTGGATCCGAACGGCAGATTCGCTTTTCGGCGGCAATACGCAGATCGTCCTGTACGGCGTTTCGATGGGTGCCGCCACTACGATGATCGCCGCTGCCGAAGAGTCGCTGCCCGCATGTGTCCGCTGTGCCGTGGAGGATTGTGGCTACACTTCAACCCGGGATATCTTTGCCGATTCTTGGGAGAAGCAGTGCCGACTGCCGCTCTTTCCGCTCTTCCATCTATCGGACCTTTGGTGCCGGATCCTCTACGGATGGAGTTTCGCAAAGGCTTCTCCGCTCGATGCCGTGCACCGATGCAGGTTGCCTATGTTGTTCATTCACGGCGACAAGGACTCGGTCGTCCCTGTGGAAATGGTTCACCGGCTGTACGAAGCGAAAATCGGAGACAAGGAACTCTGGATACTTTCCGGCGTCGATCATGGTGCCGCCTATCTCCACGATCCGCAGATATATGCGCAGCGCGTCCGCACATTCGTGGAGCACTGGTTCGAATGCCCCGCCATCCTTGAACAATGAAATGACAATGAAAAAACTGCTGTTCCTTCTTTTTTGCACCGGGCTCGGACTTCCTGTTGCAGGACAACGCTGGCAGATTGATCCGGACGGAGGCATCGTCTGGAGACCCGGAAACGATACGCCCCACAGGGATCATCTCGAAATGACCGGCGAGCAGATCTCGACGGTTCTCCGCTGGGTTGTGGATGACCGAGGAGCCTTTCGCGTCGAACGTTCGCTGATCTTCCCGCTGTTACGTGTCCGTCCCAATGATACGCATGCCAGTCTGATGTGCCGCGTGGCCACGGATATTCCCTCGCTGTTGGCCGTGAATACCTCCGCCTCGGGTTTCAATGCTTCGGCCCTGCAGTTCGAACGGGTCGAAAAGATCGTCATAGACGGTACGGTCCGGGTCTTTAGTCAATGGAGTTTTAATGCCGTGGGGGCCGGATACGAGGAGGTGGAGCATCCGGCTCCGGTCTTGGCCATGGAGCGCACGATCTTTCCTTCGCCGACACAACCCGCCCTCTGTGAACGGTATCTTATCCGCAATATCGGTTCGCAAACGCTGGAGATTTCCATCCCAGAGTTTTCGCAAATCGTGACGACCCCTTCGGAACGAGGCATTACGGGCGGCTACGTCATTCGGGCCGAATTGCTCGATGCCGGAATCCGCATACTGCAGCCCGGAGATTCGACCGTGGTGGATGCCCTCTTCCGGGCTTGTCGAGTCGGAGAGACACTTCCGCCCGCAGATGTCGGAGCCGAACTCCGCTCTCGTAGGGAGTTCGTGTCTGCAATCTCGGACAAACTGGTCCTGGAGACCCCGGATCCGGTAGTCGACACGGAATTCCGCTTTGCCAAGATCCGGGCTGCCGAAAGCATTATCAAGACCCGCGGCGGCTACATGCATGCTCCGGGCGGCGAATGTTACTACGCGGCTATTTGGGCCAACGATCAGGCCGAATACGTCAACCCTTTTTTCCCAATGCTCGGATACGACATCGGGAATCGATCGGCACTCAACGCATTCCGCCACTTCGCCCGTTTCATGAATGCTGAATACCGGCCTATTCCTAGTTCGATCATCGCCGAGGGCGACGACATCTGGAACGGGGCCGGCGATCGAGGCGATGCCGCGATGATCGCATACGGCGCTGCGCGCTACGCCTTGGCCCGCGGGGAACGGAACGAAGCCGAAGAGCTGTGGCCTTTGGTGGAATGGTGTCTCGAATACTGCCGGCGCAAACTCACTCCCGAAGGGGTCGTCGCTTCCGATACCGATGAATTGGAGGGCCGATTCCCTGCCGGCAAGGCCAATCTCTGTACATCGACACTCTATTATGATGCCTTGCGGTCGGCCGTCTATCTCGGACAGGAGCTCGGATGTCCGCGTAAAACGCTGCGAGTTTACAAACGGCAGACTTCGGAGCTCGCTGAGGCGATTGAATGCCATTTCGGCGCCACGGTTGCCGGATACGAAACTTACCGCTATTTCGATGGCTGTACGAAACTCCGCTCGTGGATATGCATGCCGTTGATCGCCGGGTTGCAAAACCGCAGCGAAGGGACTGTTCGGGCGCTGCTCGGAAAAGAGCTGATGACCGAAAACGGCCTCCTCACCGAACAGGGCAGTTCGACCTTCTGGGACCGTTCGACCCTTTATGCTCTGCGGGGAATCTACATCGCCGGGCAGGCCGACCGTGCAACGGAATTCCTCAGTCATTATGCCCGGCGCAGACTCCTGGGCGATCATGTTCCCTATCCGATCGAAGCATGGCCCGAGGGCTCTCAACGCCACTTGGCCGCCGAAAGCGGGCTTTTCTGCCGCGTTATCACCGAGGGATTGTTCGGGATTCGCCCCACCGGGTTCAGGAGCTTCGATCTTACCCCTTCAATGCCTTCCGGATGGAATCGCATGGCGTTGCGGCACATTCGGGCCTCTGAAAACAACTTCGACCTTGTCATCGAGAAACAGCCGGACGGGTTTCTGCGAGTCACGCTTGCGATTTCGGGATGCAATCCCCGAGCTTTCCGGCTTCGACAGGGAGCGTCCCTGCGTATCAAACTTCCATAATTTCCAATATCCTGATGAAAAAACTGCTTCACACCCTGTTGCTGTTTGCTGTCGGGCTCTTTGCAGCCTGTCAGGCCCCGACATCCGGTGGCGATGTCTACTTGAATGATTTCCTTGACGACCTGACTGCACAAACCGACGCAGGACCGGCCATTCGGGCCGCCTTGTCCCATTGTGCCCGGATCCGGGCCGCACGGCTTATTCTTCCGGGTGGAGAACTCCGGATACGACCCGATCTGGCGGTCGAAAAGTACCAGTTCATCAGCAACAACGACGAAGGTTTGAAACGGATTGCCTTTGATTTGGTCGGCCTGCAAGATTTCACCATTGAAGGTGCTGACACGAAACTCCTTTTCACAGGTTTCGTTTCACCGTTCAACCTCGAACGTTGCCGCAACATCACGATCCGCAATCTTTCGATCGACTTTACCCGCACGTTTCACTCCGAAGGTACCGTACGGGCGGCCGGAAACGGATGGCTCGATTTGGAGTTCCCGGACAAATACCGATGCGATCTGACGGACGGATGCTTGCGTTTCCTCGATGACGAAGGTCGTGTCTACCCCTATTCCAGTTTGTTGGAGTTCGATACCCAACGATGCGAACCGGCTTTCCACGTCGACGACTACTGGCTCCCGGCCCATACCTGCTGAACGGCGTCCTAACGGATGGATTCGGATTTTCCGCAGTGATTTGAAGGCCGCGATCGGGAATACGATGGTCTTCGGGGCCGCCCGACGGCTCAATCCCGGGATCACCGTTTCCGATTCGCAGGGTATTGCAATCCTCGACGTGAAGCTCCATCACTGCGGAGGGATGGGGGTCATCGCACAACGCAGCCGCGACATCGGAATTGAACGGATGGAAGTTGTTCCGGCTCCCGGCAAAAAACGCATGATCAGCATCACGGCCGACGCCACGCATTTCTCCAATTGCGGGGGACAGATCCGTCTAATCGACTGTACGTTCGAAAATCAGAAGGATGATGCCTCCAATATTCATGGACTATATATGCCCGTCGATACGATTTTCGATCGGGAGCGGATTTGGGTTCGCTGGGGACACAGCGGGCAATACGGCACAGATTTCCTCGTCCCGGGGATGGCGGTGGAAATTGTCGACAACCACACGCTTGAAGCCTATGCCCGGCGGATTGTTGCTAAGGTCGAACGGTTCAACAAGGAGTATTCTGCGGTAACCTTCACTGAACCCTTACCCGAGAACATTCGTCCCGGCCATCTGATTGCAGCCGACGAACCCGGTCCCGATGTTCACATCAGCGGTTGCCGGATGTCGGGAAACCGCGCCCGCGGTTTGCTGATTGGTTCCCGCGGACGGGTTATCATCGAAAACAACTATTTCCATATCGCCGGAGCCTCGATCCTCTTTGAGGGCGACGGTAACTTCTGGTTCGAACAATCCGGTGTCCGTGACGTAACAATTCGCAACAACATCTTCGCAAACGGCAATTATGGAAGCCGGGGATGGGGAAGTGCCTGCATTGCTGTCGGCAGCGGAATTTCCCAGCGGCAGACAAGTCGTTATCACCGCAATATTCAGGTCGATGGAAATCTGTTCCGAGTATTCGATCCCCGCATTGTTAATCTGTATTGCGTAGACGGATTCCAATTCTCTGCGAGCAATCGCATCGTGCGAACGTCAGACTATCCTGCGACATTCGATCCGAAGCTCCATTTCGTATTCGACCAATGCGATCACATCGAGATTCCACGACAGATTGAAATGGCTGAACAGCGTTGAAAGAGTCCTTCTAAAAAATCGATATCAGATGGGAGTTGCAACAATAAAAGTTTGCAACTCCTATTTTCCCATACTTTGGAATAAAAGTCCGCAAGACACAGCTAAAGAAGTTGGATACATTATTCTCATGTAGGATTTCATTCCGTCGTGAATAATATAACATAGGCCGTAGCAAAAACAGAGGAGGATACTCATCATATTTCCATGGAGCACTATAAAATCTGAGCGTAGCAGGTTGAAGATAAACTGGTGGTTACATCTTCATTCAACTTTTTTAGGGGGGCTGGCATTTATGTCGAATGCGCACTCTCTAAATTGCCTCATTATCTGGATTTTATTCCATATTGTCACATATCCCAATAACTCCGGCTTAGCACCTGACTGAAATGAAACAATAGAAAAATATTGGGTCATCAACCGGAGTGAATATTATAGACAGCAAGTTTTTCAGGCTGTAGAAAATGATAAGGCGC
>ERZ780086.171-NODE-171-length-20743-cov-3.50319_pt1 | contig 20743 bp, 10 predicted proteins | sample MGYA00511575_ERZ780086 | MGnify/ENA primary metagenome ERZ780086 (study PRJEB29588, sample SAMEA2161917) | human gut metagenome | biome: human gut; feature: human-associated habitat; material: faeces | place: Denmark | collected 2008/2010 ...
TGGACTGGGTGTAATGGGAGGGATAGGTCTGGCAATTCTGACGTTTGGTTTCGGATTGCAGCCTACATCACCTCCCATTGACGTTATGTTGATGATAGCCGCCGTCATTTCTGCCGCATCCTGCATGCAGGCGGCTGGCGGACTGGATTATATGGTAAAGCTGGCAGAACGGTTGTTGCGGAAGAATCCTTCGCAGGTCACCATCTTGATCCCTATTGTGACCTATTTGTTTACTTTTGTTGCCGGCACGGGACATGTGGCATATTCGGTGCTTCCCGTGATTGCCGAGGTTGCCACGGAGACCAAGATTCGTCCCGAGAGGCCACTGGGCATTGCGGTGATTGCTTCGCAGCAGGCTATTACGGCAAGTCCCATTTCGGCTGCCACCGTCGCACTGCTTGGGTTGCTGGCGGGATTTGATGTCACCTTGTTCGATATTCTGAAAATAACGATTCCTGCTACCATTATCGGGGTACTTGTGGGCGCCTTGTTCTCCATGAAGGTGGGCAAGGAGCTGGCAGACGACCCGGAGTACAGAAAGAGGTTGACCGAAGGCTATCTTGATGTCAAGAAGGTGGAGATAAAGGATATACACAATAAACGGCATGCCGTCTTGTCCGTGCTTATCTTTATCCTTGCCACTGTTTTTATCGTGTTCTTTGGTTCGTTCGACAGTTTGCGTCCTGCCTTCGTGATAGACGGCGAGACGGTGAGACTCGGCATGTCCGCCATTATCGCAATCGTGATGCTCTCTGCCGCCGCCCTCATCTTGCTGCTGACTCGCACCGACGGCATGAAGGCAACGCAAGGCTCCGTCTTCCCGGCAGGCATGCAGGCGGTGATTGCCATATTCGGCATTGCCTGGATGGGAGATACTTTTCTTCAGGGAAACATGCTTCAGTTGATCCAGTCCGTCGAGGGAGTGGTGAGGCAAATGCCGTGGCTGTTCGGGATAGCCTTGTTTGCCATGTCGATTCTGCTTTATAGCCAGGCCGCCACTGTGCGCGCACTGATGCCTTTGGGCATCGCTTTGGGCATTTCGCCTATGATACTGGTTGCTCTGTTCCCGGCCGTAAACGGTTACTTCTTTATTCCCAACTATCCCACCGTAGTAGCAGCCATTAATTTCGACCGTACCGGAACTACCCGTATCGGCAAGTATGTGCTGAACCACTCGTTCATGCTTCCCGGACTTGTTTCGACTGGCGTTGCCATCGGGCTGGGGTTGCTTTTCATCAGGATATTCTAAGGGAAACCGCTGCTTTCAATCCGTTGTATATAGGGCTTTGTTTGTTTGTGTATAGGGGAGTGTTCCCTTTTACTCATTGCCTTATCAGCGCCTAATGGTCGTGCGGCGATCTGCTGACGGCTGTTAAGCGGGGTGTTGATGGCCGTTAGGCGATTGCATCATGGCCGTTGCATACTGTTGATTCCTTATGTCCGACGTAATAAATACCTTCATTCTCTGAATAAAGCACAGAGGAAAACAGTATTGAAGTCTTGGCTTTGTGTGGCTGTACGCATTTGTTCTGATTGCATTTGAAGGGGGAGGAGATGGAATTAATACCGTGTTTGCAGGATATTGATTTCGTGCAGGTACGATATAAATAAGATGTGATACAAGAAATTAATAACTTGTGTTACTTCATGTTAGCTTCTTGTGTATCAGTATTTCTGTTTGTGAAACGGTGTGGAAGCAAATTTTGCTTCCACACTTTTGAGTTGCTTCCACCGCATCTGTAATGCCGATGAATAAAGGGATGTGGAGAGGAGGTGGAAGTGTGGAAGCAATTTGCACAAACATTATTTGCGCAAACATTTTTTTCTGTCCTTGATGGGAATTAAAAAAATGAGGATAAACGGTCTTTAAACCTTTTATCCTCATTGTAGTTGCGGAGATCCGACTCGAACGAATGACCTTTGGGTTATGAGCCCAACGAGCTACCAACTGCTCCACTCCGCGATGTTATCGTTTTGTGGGTGCAAAGGTACGGCTTTTTATTTAATATGCAAATAAAATGCATGATATTTTTGAGGTTAAGTGGATTTTAATGAGTAATATGTTGATAAATAGAACGATAATAAGCCTACTTTTTTTCTTCCTTTTTAGGGCTGTTCATTAATAAAATGAATGTTTTCTTGTAAGATATGCGGAAATGTCTTACTTTTGCTCAAATAATAAAGCAATGTGCAATTAATCTATGACCGTATCGAAGACAAAAGCTAAATTAGTGGACGTTGCCCGTCAGCTGTTTGCAAAGATGGGCGTTGAGAATACCACGATGAATGATATTGCCCTCGCTTCGAAGAAAGGTAGGAGAACGCTCTATACCTATTTTAAGAGCAAGGAAGATATCTACTTGGCTGTTGTCGAGTCGGAGCTGGATATTCTTTCGGATATGATGAAGCACGTGGTAGAGAAAGATATTCAGCCGGACGAGAAACTGATGGAAATGATTTACACTCATCTGGATGCGGTAAAAGAGGTTGTCTTTCGGAATGGTACTCTTCGTGCCAATTTCTTTCGGGATATTTGGAGAGTGGAGAAAGTGCGCAAACGTTTCGATGCTACAGAGACCCAGCTTTTCAAGGAGGTTCTGCGTGAAGGTATGGAGAAGGGTGTTTTCCAGATAGATGACTTGGATATGACTGCCGAGATTGTGCATTACAGTGTCAAAGGTATTGAAACACCTTATATCCGCGGCCATATAGGGGCCAATCTGGACGATGCGGTACGCGATACTTACGTGACCCGTCTGGTACTTGGTGCATTGGGAAAGAAGTAAGAATACATTTTATAAATAATTTTAAATTTAGTATGGGATTATTAGATGGAAAAACAGCCATTGTGACAGGTGCTGCACGCGGCATCGGCAAGGCTATCGCTTTGAAGTTCGCTCAAGAAGGAGCAAATATTGCATTCACTGACTTGGTGATTGATGAAAATGCCGAGGCTACGGCAAAAGAATTGGAAGCTTTGGGAGTAAAGGCAAAAGCTTATGCCTCCAATGCAGCAAACTTTGAAGACACTGCCAATGTAGTGGCAGAAATCCATAAGGACTTTGGACGTATTGATATTCTGGTAAACAATGCCGGTATCACACGTGACGGTCTGATGATGCGTATGAGCGAACAGCAATGGGATATGGTTATCAATGTCAACCTGAAATCGGCATTTAACTTTATCCATGCCTGCACACCCATCATGATGCGCCAGAAGGCGGGTAGCATTATCAATATGGCATCTGTGGTAGGTGTTCACGGCAATGCCGGCCAGGCCAACTATTCTGCTTCCAAAGCCGGTATGATTGCTTTGGCCAAGTCTATCGCTCAGGAGCTGGGTTCTCGTGGAATCCGTGCCAATGCCATTGCTCCGGGCTTCATCATGACAGCCATGACCGACGCCTTGTCTGAAGAGGTGAAGGCTGAATGGTGCAAGAAGATTCCTTTGCGTCGTGGCGGCACACCCGAAGACGTGGCAAATATCGCTACTTTCCTGGCTTCTGATATGTCTTCTTATGTATCCGGTCAGGTTATTCAGGTAGATGGTGGGATGAATATGTAATTTAATGATTAATGATTAGTGATTAATCATTAATCACTAATCATTAAACATTAACAATCGATGACTGTCGTATACGAAGACAATCATATCATTATAGTCAACAAGACCGCTTCCGAGATAGTTCAGGGAGACAAAACGGGTGATACACCGCTTTCGGAAACTGTAAAGCAGTACCTGAAAGAGAAGTACAGCAAGCCTGGAAATGTCTTTATCGGTGTCGCTCACCGGCTGGGCCGCCCCGTGAGCGGTCTTGTTGTTTTTGCCAAGACCAGTAAGGCACTGTCGCGTCTGAACGAGATGTTCAAGAATAGCGAGGTGAAGAAGACTTACTGGGCAGTAGTGAAGAACTTACCCCGCGAGGAAGAGGGGGAATTGGTGAACTATCTGGTGCGAAATGAGAAACAGAACAAGAGTTATGCATACGACAAGGAGGTGCCGGGCAGCAAGAAAGCGATTTTGCATTACCGGCTCATCGGGCGGTCGCAGAACTATTATCTGTTGGAAATAGATTTGAAAACCGGACGCCATCACCAGATACGTTGTCAGTTGGCAAAGATGGGCTGTCCCATCAAGGGAGATTTGAAGTATGGTTCGCCCCGCTCCAATCCCGACGGCAGCATCTGTCTGCATGCGCGGTATATCCGTTTTGTGCATCCGGTGTCCAAAGAACCGATAGAAGTGGAGGCTCCCGTCCCTCCTGGAAATTTATGGAATGGTTTTGAAACGATTTAATCTTACAGTAATGAAGAAAATCACAGTTTTGTCGGGTTTGCTGCTCCTTGCGGGATTGGCTGCCCAAGCTCAGGAAAGAGTTGCTGAGTATAATGTGCGTCCTGCCGTTACGGTGCGCACTCCCCTCCAGGGCGATAGTATCAACTTCAAGGGAGACAAGTTTACTACCGGCAATCTTCTGAAGACGAAGGTCAGTCTCGACTTCGACGGAGGTCGGTACGAACGTATGGTTGCTGATACGGCTGGATATGTAACTGTGGCAAAGGCGGACAAGGACAATCTGTTCTATCTGTTTGCTACCAATCTGCGTGCGGAGCGTTTCATGAAGGGCAAGCTGAATGTATATTCTCCTGCCCGTTTTGAGGTGTTTGTAAACGGTGAATCCAAGCAAGTCAAGGAGACAGCGGAGGACAGCTTGTCGCAGGTCCGTCCTACGGCTGTCAGTCTGCGTATGGACCCCGAAGCGGATTATGAGATTGTCATCAAGTTGCTTTCAAGCGCGGACGACAAGATGCAGCCGATGCTGAAATGCGAATTTGAAAAGGAAAAGGACTTTGCCGATGTAGCCTGCCGGATGGCACCGGACATGAAGAGACGTTTCTCTTTGTTCAACACCAATTTCGGCTCCCGAGCGAGCAGGGTTTCTCTTTCGCCCAACGGCAAGTATCTGCTGACCCGCTATTCGGACAATTACGACGTGAAGCGTTCCAGGACCCGTTGTGAGCTGACCGAGGTAAAGACCGGCCGGGTGATATTGCCCAATGCCAATGAAAAGATGAACTGGATGCCCAACAGCAACAAGCTCTATTATACGGTTATGGGCGAGGAGCAGAATGACCTGGTTGTGTTCGATCCCGCCACGATGCGTGAGGAAGTGCTGCTGAAGAATGTTCCCGAAGGATATTTCAGCTGGTCTCCTACAGAAGACTATCTTATCTATATGCTCACGGACGAGGGCGAAAAGGTGAGTGGCCCGTTGAAACGTCTCTTGCATCCGGACGACCGTATCCCCAATTCTCGTGACCGCTATTATCTCATGAAATACGATGTGGCGACGGGACTTTCCGAGCGCCTGACCTACGGTAGTCACAACGTCTATCTGAATGATATTTCCCCGGATGGCAAGAAACTGTTGTGCAGCACTTCCAAGCCGGACATCACTCGATGCCCTTTCTCCCTCTCTTCTCTTTTCGAGATTGATTTGACCACCTTGCAGGCAGATACGCTGGTCGCCTGGGATGCTTATCTGGGAAGTGCTTCTTACTCTCCGGACGGGAAGCAGCTTCTGGTGACGGGCAGTCCGTCTGCTTTCGGAGGCATTGGCAAGAATTGCGGTGAACATCCCATAGCCAATGACTTTGATACCCAAGCATTCATTATGGATTTGGCTACAAAGAAAGTGCAGGCTATCACGCGCGATTTCAATCCTACGGTGTCTCCCGTGCAGTGGAACCGTGTGGACGGATGTATCTATTTCGATACGACTGATGGGGATTGCAGGCATATCTACCGTTATGTTCCGAAGACGGGCGGCTTTGAAATGCTTCCGCTTGAAGAAGATGTGATTACTTCCTTCACGCTGGCCAATGACAATCCGGTTGTGGCTGCCTATGTGGGTGGAGGAAACACCAGTACGGGCGTAGCCTATACGTACGACACGAAGAAAAAAGTTTCTACCCTGCTTGCCAACCCCATGAAGCCCGTCCTCGACAAGATTGAGCTGGGACAGATGGAAGAGTGGAACTTTACAGCTTCGGACGGTACGGAGATAAAGGGAATGATTTGCCTTCCGCCGTCTTTCGACCCGAGCAAGAAGTATCCGCTTATCGTGTACTATTATGGAGGAACGACTCCTACGACTCGCGGTATAACTTCCCCGTACTGTGCACAGTTGTTTGCGTCACGTGACTATGTGGTTTATGTTATCCAGCCCAGTGGTGCCATCGGGTACGGCCAGGAGTTCTCTGCACGCCATGTCAATGCATGGGGTGAGCGTACGGCCGATGAGATCATTGACGGTACGAAGAAATTCTGTGCAGCCCATCCGTTTGTCAACGATAAACGTATCGGATGCCTGGGTGCCTCTTATGGAGGATTCATGACGATGTATCTGCAGACTAAGACGGACATGTTTGCTGCCGCTGCCTCGCATGCTGGCATCAGCAATGTAACGAGCTATTGGGGCGAGGGTTATTGGGGATATTCCTATAACTCTGTTGCGGCAGCCGATAGCTATCCTTGGAATAATCCCGATTTGTTTACGAAGCATGGAGCATTGTTCAATGCGGACAAGATTAATACCCCTCTGTTGTTGCTGCATGGCACGGTAGATACAAACGTGCCTATCGGTGAAAGTATCCAGTTGTATAATGCGCTGAAGATATTGGGCAAGCCGGTGGAATTTATTACCGTGGACGGTGAAAACCATTTTGTACTTGATTATGCAAAACGTGAATTGTGGCACAATTCAATTATGGCTTGGTTTGCCCGCTGGCTGCAGGATAGTCCGGCATGGTGGAATGACCTTTATCCGGAAAGACATTGGTGATTTCTTAGCTGATAACTGTCAACTATCAATTTAAAAAGCCGTTTCCCAGAATAGACAAGGAGGAAACGGCTTTTTGTTGTAGTGTGCTTACTGTTATTGGGCCACTTTTGCTGTGTCTTGGACGTTCTCGGCTTTCTGCAAAGTATCCGTTACCACAGTGTCGTTAGACAAGGTTGTTGTCTTACTCGGCTGTTCTACCGGAGCCTTAGCTTGAGCCAAGAACGTTCCGCCACAAACAAACATAAACAGGGCTGCTACTAATACTAATTTTTTCATAATTCATTTGCTTTTAGGTTGGTATATCTTATTGTTAAGTCTAAGTGCTTGCTTGTTGTAGCGCTTGTTGCTTACGTCTAATATAGGTCAAATGGTGTGCCAGAAAGAGTGTGTGTTGGATAATGTTCTGATAGTTAGTGATATATGTTTCTATGCAAAGTGTGGCATAGTGTGGAAAAGTGTGGAATGTGTGGAGGGGAGTGTGGAATAATTCCACACCTTTTAGTCGGATATGTTATAAAGCTTCAACTTGTTGTACAGCGTTTTGCGGTCAATGCCCAACAGTTGTGCAGCGCGGCTCTTGTTGTTTCCCGTCTGCCGCAAGGCTTCGATGATTTGATGCTTCTCTGCCTCCTCATTGCGGAGAGGGATACCGATGATGGCCGGTGCGGGTTCTTTCAGTTCATTCAGTTCGTTGATAGTAATGAATTTGCCTTGTGCCAGCAAGGTTGCACGGCGTACCATATTCTTCATTTGGCGTAGATTGCCGGGCCAGGGATATTCCAATAGGGCGTGGGATGCCTTGTCATCAAAGCCGGTCAGTTGCTTGTCCATTTCGCGGTTGGCCTGGTCCAGAAAGAAATTGGCAAAGAGCAGGATGTCTTCACGGCGGTCTTTGAGTTGCGGCATGCGTAGGGTGAATTCATTGATACGGTGATATAAATCTTCACGGAACGCCCCTTTTTCGATGGCTTGCTCCAAATTTTCGTTGGTGGCGGATACCAGACGTATGTCCACGCTTATCTCTTTGTTTGAACCTACCGGACGTATCTTGCGCTCTTGCAAAGCACGCAGCAACTGTATTTGCACTTCATAGCTCAGATTACCTATCTCATCCAGGAAGATGGTACCGCCGTTGGCTTCGACGAAAGCGCCCGTTTTGTCGGTCAGTGCGCCGGTAAAGGCGCCCTTTATGTGCCCGAAGAACTCCGAAGCGGCCAATTCTTTGGGAATAGAACCGCAATCGATGGCTACAAACGGCTGGTCGGCACGCTTGCTGAGCTGGTGGATGCGGTGAGCTACGTATTCTTTGCCCGTTCCGCTGGCACCATTGATGAGTACAGACATATTGGTAGGTGAAACCAGTTTCACATAATTGTAGAGTTGTTTGGCTGCGTCGCTCTCTCCCTCAAGGAAGTCGGAGGAGGACAATGAGCCTTCTGCACCCTTCAGAGGCTGATTTTTCATCTTGTCGGAATGCATCGTCTGTTTGGGTGAAACGGATGGTCTGTTTGGGGTAAACGCATCATCTGTTCGGGACGAATGCATCATCTGTTTCAAAGCGGAGGATGATGCATTCAAGGCTTCGCCTATTTTTTTCAGTAATTCGTCCGGGTTCACAGGCTTGGCAATGTAATCGCAGGCTCCCAGTTTCATGGTTTGGACGGCCGACTGTATGTCAGCGTATCCTGTCATGATGATAAGCGGTATTTGCAGGCCGTGTTCGCCCAGCCATTTCAATAAGTCAATGCCATCCTTGTCGGGCAGGCGCAGGTCAGACAATATCAAGTCTACGGTTTCCGACTCAATATGTTTTTGAGCACGGGCAATGTTGCTGGCAGAGGTTACTTGGAAACCTTTTTTGCCGAGCCATGTTTTTAGCATCATGCCGTAAGTAATATCATCTTCTACAATTAATATGGATGTCATTGCTTTAGCCTTTTATCTCTTTTATGTAGGCAAAGGTAAGTGCTTTTGTCTGATTTTAGTATATTTGCAAACTTAAATTAAATAAAAAACAAAATGAAAAGAAATCTTATTGTATTATTAACTATACTGGTTTGCAGTCTGACTGCTTGCAAGCCGGGACAAAAGAAAGAGGAAGATATGGAAAAGGAAACGAAGCTGAAGATTGAAACAAGTGCGGGTGACATCACCGTGAAACTGTATAATGAAACCCCGAAACATCGTGATAACTTTATCAAGCTGGTGGAAGACGGCACGTATGAAGGTACGCTGTTCCACCGTGTCATCAAGGACTTTATGATACAAGCAGGTGACCCGGAATCGAAGAAGGCTCCGAAAGGCAAGATGCTGGGGGCAGGCGACGTGGGTTATACCGTTCCTGCCGAATTTGTTTATCCGAAGTATTTTCACAAAAAAGGTGCTTTGTCGGCTGCACGCCAGGGTGATGAGGTGAACCCTGACAAGGCATCATCCGGCTGCCAGTTCTACATTGTGACCGGAAAAGTGTATAATGACTCTACCTTGCTGGGGATGGAACAGCAGATGAATCAGATGCGCTTGAACAATGCTTTCAACGCGTTGGCGCAGAAACACATGAAGGAAATCTACAAGATGCGCAAGAATAATGACCAGGACGGTCTGATGGATTTGCAAGATTCCTTGATTGCGCAGGCAGAGGCTCAGGTTGCCAAGGAACCGGAGTTCAAGTTTACCCCCGAGCAGGTGAAGGCTTATACTACCGTGGGCGGTACTCCACATTTGGACGGTGCATATACCGTGTTCGGTGAAGTGCTGGAAGGTATAGATATTGTTGATAAAATACAGAAGGTCAAGACTGACCGTAACGACCGTCCCGAAGAGGATGTGGTTATTAAAAAAGTGACAGTGATAGATTGATGATAGATTCTGTCATTCCATTTTATGAAAATAAACAAAAAGATATTTGACAACGGTCTGCGGTTGGTGCACAATGAGGACACCAGCACGCAGATGGTTGCCTTGAATATTGTTTATGACGTGGGTGCCCGTGACGAACATCCCGAGCATACGGGCTTTGCCCATCTGTTCGAGCATCTGATGTTCGGAGGTTCGGTGCATATTCCTGATTATGACGCTCCTTTGCAATTGGCAGGCGGAGAGAATAATGCATGGACCAATAATGATATTACCAATTACTACCTGACGGTTCCAAAATCGAATGTGGAAATCGGCTTCTGGCTGGAGTCCGACCGCATGCTGGAACTGGCATTCAGTGAGCAAAGTCTTGAAGTGCAGCGTGCGGTAGTGATGGAGGAATTTAAACAACGTTGCTTGAACCAGCCGTATGGTGATGTGGGACATCTGCTTCGTCCTTTGGCTTATCAAACGCATCCTTATCGCTGGCCTACTATCGGGAAAGACCTCTCTCACATTGCCAATGCCACGCTGGACGAGGTAAAGGAATTCTTTTTTCGTTTTTATGCACCTAATAATGCAGTGCTGGCCGTTACCGGAAATATTTCGTGGGAAGAAACGGTTAGGCTGACAGAAAAATGGTTTGCTCCCATTCCCCGTAGGAATGTGCCCGTAAGGCAATTACCGCAAGAAGTTGTACAGACGGCAGAACGCCGGCAGACGGTGGAACGGAATGTTCCTCTGGATGCTTTGTTCATGGCTTATCACATGTGTAGCCGTGAGGATGCCGATTATTATGCCTTCGATATTCTGTCGGATATTCTGAGCAATGGACGTTCCAGTCGCTTGACCCGCAGGCTGGTGCAGGAGCAGAAGTTCTTTTCCAGTCTCGATGCCTATATCTCCGGTACACGGGATGCCGGCCTGCTGCATATCAGTGGAAAACCATCTGCAGGCGTATCTTTGGAACAAGCCGAGGCTGCTGTCCGGAAAGAGTTGGAAGAGTTGAAATCCGGGTTTGTTGGAGAGCAGGAATTGGAGAAAGTAAAGAACAAGTTTGAGTCTACACAGATATTCGGCAACATCAATTATCTGAATGTTGCCACGAATCTTGCCTGGTTTGAACTGACCGGGCAGGCGGAAGACATAGACCGTGAAGTGGACAATTACCGCTCTGTGACGGCAGAACAGCTTCATAGGGTCGCCCAACAGACCTTCCGCGATGAAAACGGGATTGTGCTTTATTACCAAAAAGAAAACCTTTAGTATGAAAAAATTATTTGATACGTATAAGCAGCACTATAAAGCATTGCTTCTCCTGGGGCTACCCATTGTGGTGGGGCAGTTGGGAGTCATTGTGCTTGGTTTTGCCGATACGCTGATGATTGGGCATCACAGCACGGAGGAACTGGGTGCCGCTTCTTTCGTAAACAATCTGTTTACTCTTTGCATTATTTTCAGTACGGGCTTCAGCTACGGGCTGACACCGGTTGTAGGGGGCTTCTACGGTAACCGCCGCTTTGCCGAGGCAGGGCAGGCGTTGCGGTGTAGCCTGGTTGCCAATGTGCTGGTGGCTTTGTTGCTGACTCTTGTCATGGCTGTTCTCTATTTCAATGTGGAGCGGCTGGGACAGCCCGGAGAATTGTTGCCTCTAATCAAGCCTTACTATCTGGTGTTGCTTGCTTCACTGGTCTTTGTCATGCTGTTCAACGGTTTCAAACAGTTTACGGACGGCATCACCGATACCAAGACGGCCATGTGGATTCTGCTCGGAGGGAATGCGCTTAACATCGTAGGAAACTATATACTTATCAATGGAAAGCTGGGCTTTCCGGAGATGGGACTGCTTGGTGCGGGTATCAGCACTTTGTTCTCCCGCATTGTGATGGTGGTGGTCTTTGCGGCGATTGTGCTTCGCGGCCGCCGGTTTATCCGTTACAGGCTCGGCTTCATGCGGCTGGGGTGGTCGATGCCGATGTTCAGGAAGCTCAATGCACTGGGCTGGCCCGTGGGTATGCAGATGGGTATGGAGACCGCTTCCTTCAGTCTGAGCGTCGTCATGGTGGGCTGGCTGGGGACACTTGCCCTAGCATCGCATCAGATAATGCTTACTATCTCTCAGTTCACCTTCATGATGTATTATGGCATGGGCGCTGCGGTTGCCGTGCGTGTCAGCAACTTCAAGGGGCAGGGAGACGGGCAGAATGTGCGCCGCTCGGCGTATGCCGGCCTTCACATCATCCTGTGTATGGAGGTGGTGTTGCTGGGTATCGTCTTTGCGCTTCGCGGTCAGGTAGGGGGATGGTTTACGGACAATGCGGAAGTGTCCGGCATGGTTGCCGCTCTCTTCTTCCCGTTCTTGATTTACCAGTTCGGCGATGGGTTGCAGATTAACTTTGCCAATGCCCTGCGCGGCATCTCGGATGTGAAACCGATGATGATTATTGCATTTATATCCTATTTTATTATATCTTTGCCCGTAGGGTACCTTTGCGGTTTCGTTTTCGGTTGGGGGCTGACGGGAGTCTGGATGGCTTTCCCGTTCGGACTGACCAGTGCGGGAGTGATGCTGTGGTTGAGGTTCCGTAAACAGACCAGGGAAAGGATTTGATAGTATGAATAATGTCTCCAAAGTAAAGATTGCCGTAGGCTACACTTTGTTGCTGGCGGTATTGTTTTTTTCCTTGTTTTTCGTACACCGGGAAATGGAGAACCTTATTCTTACTGATGACCGCGATGTACAATGGACAGACAGCGTGCTTGCTTTGATACGCGAGAAGGATACCAATACGATAAAAATGCTGCGCACGCTGAGTGAGGCGAATGACAGCATGGTATCCACCAGTGACATTGAGCAGATAATTGCCCAGCAGGACTCGGTAGTGACCCAGCAGCGTGTGCAGCACCGTATCATTACACATCGGGATACCGTCGTGACACGCCCTCGGAAGAAGGGGTTTTTCCGTCGTTTGGGTGAAGTGTTTGTCCCCCCAAAGAAAGATACGGCTATCCAGGTAAAGACCTCCCTTGAATTTGCAACGGATACGGTGATTGAACCCTATAATCCGGCCGATTCTTTGCATGAGAAACTGCGTGCCGTGGCCCAGCAGAAAAAAGCTGTAAACACTGTTATACAGCGACGTAAACGCTATCTGCAACGCTTGGACCATATGCTGACCGCTCGTATTGACAGCTTGCTGAAAGATTACGAGACGGAAACTCTGCTGCGTGCACGGACGGAAGCCGAGTATCAACAAGCGGTCCGACGCCGTTCGGCCAAGATTATCAGTGGCATTGCCGTAGGTGCGGTGTTGCTTTCCGCTTTTTTTCTTATTATCATCGGCCGCGACATAACCCGAAGCAACCGTTACCGTCGTGAGTTGGAAGAGGCCCGTCGTCGTGCCGAGGATTTACTCGCTGTCCGTGAAAAACTGATGCTTGCCATTACCCATGATTTCAAAGCCCCGCTCGGTTCTATTATGGGCTATGCCGACTTGCTTTCCCGTCTGACGGTGGATGAGCGTCAGCGGTTCTATCTGGACAATATGAAAACCTCATCGGAACATCTGCTGAAGCTGGTCGTTGATTTGCTCGACTTCCATCGTCTTGATTTGAACAAGGCCGAAATCAACCGGGTCACCTTTCATCCTTCCCGCCTGCTTGAAGAGATACACGTCAGTTTTGAACCACTTACGGCTGCCAAAGGACTGGCGCTTCATTGCGACATTGCCCCGGAGCTGGGCGGTACCTATATTTGCGACCCCTTGCGTCTGCGCCAGATTATCAACAATTTGCTGTCCAATGCCGTGAAGTTTACGGACCAAGGCAGTGTTACCATGACTGCCCGTTACGAGGACCGTCGACTGGTAGTTGCCATTGCTGATACCGGTAAAGGTATGGAACCTGCCGACCGGGAACGTATCTTCCAGGAGTTTACCCGCTTACCGGGTGCTCAGGGTAAAGAGGGGTTTGGACTTGGACTTTCCATTGTCCGTATGCTGGTACAGTTGCTTGAAGGCACGATTGATGTAGACAGTGTGCCAGGCAAGGGAAGCACTTTCACCATATATATTCCTATCTATCCCGTAAGGAGTGAAGGACGGAGAATGAAGGATGAAGAATCGGGATGTGCTGCCACGCCGAATGGCAATTCTTCATTCCCCGTTCCTCATTCTTCACTGAAGAATGTCCTCCTTATCGATGATGACCGTATTCAGCTTACCCTTACTGCCGCCATGCTTCAGCAGAGTGGTATAAATTCTGTCTCTTGTTTACAACTGGATGAACTGCTGGATGCCTTGCGCACTGCAACCTTTGATGTTCTGCTTACTGATGTGCAGATGCCTGCTATTAATGGTTTTGATTTACTGAAACTGCTTCGTGCTTCGAACATACCGCAGGCACAGTCTGTTCCGGTGATTGCTGTCACTGCCCGCAGTGACATGCAGCGTGAGGAATTTACGGTGCATGGATTTGCCGGATGCCTGCATAAGCCGTTTACCGTCAGTGAATTGCTACATGAATTGAATATGGAGGACAAAGGGATGGAGGTTATGGAAGTTTCGGAAACTTCGGCTTGCCCGGGGTATAAATTCTCTTCGCTCACTGCTTTTTCGGTCGATGACCCCGAGGCGGCAAAGTCCATTCTGGAAAGTTTTGTGGCTGAAACCCGCCTCAATGCGGAGCGTTTGCAGAAGGCTGTGGAGAATGAGGATGTGGACGAGATGGCTGCTGTCTCCCACAAAATGATTCCCCTCTTTACTTTAATTGGAGCAGCGGAACTGGTTGCATTGCTGAAACTGTTGGAAACTTCTCATGGAGTGCCTTTTACCGGAGAGTTGAAAGAACACGCCCTTGCCGCCCTCGTTTTGATAGAGGATGTCATTACTCAGGCAACAGCTTTTCCGTAATGGGGGAACAGAGAAGAATACGTGATTTTTCTCTGTCGGGAACCAAATGTCGAAAGAAATTGTTTACTTTGTAGGACTTTTAAATACGATGAAAGATTGACGTTCCGATGAGAAGAAAATGGTTGAGAACAGCACTGTGGGTGTTGCTTACTCCTATTATACTGTTTATAATATTGATGATATTGCTTTATGTGCCTCCCGTACAGAATTTGATACGGAAGCAGGCTACGGCAATTGCATCAGGTGCTACGGGTATGGACATATCCGTGGAGCGGATTGACCTTCGCTTTCCTTTGAATTTGTTGGTCCGCGGTGTATTGGTGGTACAGCCTGCCGACAGTGCTGTTGATGTGCAGCATCCCGATACCTTGCTGAATCTTGGAAGTTTGAACGTACGGGTACAGGCATGGCCTTTACTCAAAGGGAAAGTGGAGGTGGATGACATTACCTTGAAACAAGTTGCTGTCAACTCCTCCAATTTAATGGAAGGTATGTGCATCAAAGGAGTACTGGGGCATTTCTTTTTCGAAAGCCATGGCATAGACCTTACAAAAGAAGATGCCATCCTCAATAATATAGAATTGAGCGATACCCATGTGCAGGTGATGCTTGCAGATACCACTGAGACTCCCAAGGACACTACTGACACTGCGTTAAACTGGAAAGTCACACTCCATACTCTGAAGTTGAAGAACGTCTCGGTCGATTTACAGATGCCATTGGACTCCATGGGGCTGAAAGCCCATATAGGAGATGCTGAGATTGCGGACGCTGCTGCCGACTTGAAACACCAGTTCTATGGCTGGAGAAAATTCCTGCTGACTGGAACTTCTGTCAATTATGATACCGCTGGCCCGGGGAGTGCGATAGGCTTCGACCCCTCGCACATTGCTCTTCGCGACATTCGCCTGGGCATTGATTCTGTGATGTACTACGGCAGAGATATGAATGCCGTTATCCGGGAATTTTCCATGTATGAGCGTTCCGGTTTGAGCGTCACCTCCCTGACCGGGCGGTTGTTTGCCGATTCTACCGTTATCCGTATCCCTTCTTTGAAGTTGCTGACACCTCATAGTGAGATGAACCTTACGGCACAGACTTACTGGGAACTGATAAATATACCTACCACCGGCCGTCTGACAGCCCGTTTCAATGCCCGTATCGGCAAACAGGATGTACTGCTTTTTGCCGGTGGCTTGCCGGAAGCTTTCAAGGAAGCCTATCCGTTCCGTCCGTTGGTGATTCATGCCGGTACGGAAGGAAACCTGAAGCAGATGCAGATTTCCCGTTTTACGGCTGAGCTGCCCGGAGCCTTTTCGTTGAGTGGGGGAGGAGAATTCTGGAGCTTGACCGACAGTGTGAAACGCAATGGAAGCATGGACTTCGAAATGCATACGCAGAACTTGAACTTCCTGACCGGACTAGCTGACATTGCTCCCGATGGCTCCATCATTGTGCCGGACAGTATGCACCTTGCGGCACGTCTCGGTATGGAGGGGGCGCAGTGCACTGCCGCCCTGAAACTGAAGGAGAAGGAAGGCGCCTTGAATTTGGACGCCGCCTATAATCTTGCTACGGAAGCCTACCATGCCGACCTTGCCATCAACAACTTGCAGGTGCATCACTTCCTGCCCAAGGACTCTATCTATACTCTTACGGCAAAGATGTCCGCTAAGGGGCAAGGGGTGGATGTGGCATCACGAAAAACTGTGGCCGCTTTGAATGCCTCCTTGGAAAAACTACAGTATGGCCATTGGGACATTTCCGGTGTAGATGTGCATGCCGGACTCAAGTCATCCGTTGCTACCGTCCGTCTTGCCAGCGATAATGTCCTTCTCAAGATGCAGGGAAATGCGGATATGCGTCTTGACCGCAGCTATCTGGATGGCGCTTTGGATTTAAATGTGGAAGAGGTGAATCTGCATAAGCTGGGTTTGGTGCCCCGACCATTGAAACACCCGTTTGCCTTTACAATGGGAGCGGAGGCACGTCATGATTCTCTCAAGTTGAGGCTTGATGCCGGTGACTTGAATCTGCGTTTCCGCGCTCACAGCACGTTGAAGAAGTTGATGGAACAGTCGGATAAATTTGTCTCTATCCTGACAAAGCAGATTGATGAACGGCGTTTGGACCATGCCGCTTTGCGCCAAGTCCTTCCTTCAGCGGGCATGCATCTGGAAGCCGGTAACCAGAATCCCGTCAGCTATTTCCTGGCTGCAAAGGGTATTTCCTATAATGATTTCAAACTGAGCTTCGGATTTACTCCGCAAGTCGGCATCAATGGACGTACAGCTGTTCACGGATTGCGCATGGACTCCTTGCAGCTCGATACGATATTTTTTACAGTAAAGCAGGATACTGCCCGCATGAAGTTGCAAGGTGGTGTCATAAACGGTCCCAAGAACCCGCAGTTTGTGTTCCGTAGCACACTGACGGGTGAAGTCCGTAATGAAGATGCGGAACTGACTGTGGATTATGTGAATGGAAAAGGGCAGACCGGTGTTCTATTCGGTATTAATGCCCGTCCGTTGACCGAAGGACACGGTCGCGGTAATGGTGTGCTGCTGAACCTTATTCCTGCCGAGCCGATTATCGCTTTCCGTAAATTCCACTTTGCGGACAATAGTAACTGGATTTATCTGCATAAGAATATGCGCGTCTATGCCAATATTGATATGGACAGCGACGATGGTCTGTGTTTCCGTATGCAATCCGACAAGAATGATACCCTTTCCTTGCAGAATATAAACGTAGAACTGAGCCGATTGCGCTTGGATGAACTTACGGAGGTACTTCCTTATATGCCCCGGCTTACGGGATTGTTCTCCGCCGAAGCAAATTATATACAGACTGCCACTTCCCTGCAGGTGTCCGCCGAAGCCAATGTAGAGAAACTGACCTACGAACGCCAACCGGTTGGAGACATCGGCCTGGGGGCTACCTGGTTGCCGGGCGACAAGAATACGCACTATCTGAATACCTATTTTACATATGATAATGAAGAAGTGATGACCGCCGACGGTATCTTGACGCAGAAGAACGGAAAGGATACCCTGGAAGTGTCCACCCGTTTCGAGCATTTTCCATTGAAGATGGCCAATGCATTCATCCCTGACCAAACGGTGGCCTTTACCGGAGATATTGATGGAGGGCTTTATATTTATGGTTCGCTGGACAAGCCTCAAATGCATGGTGATATTGTTTTGGACAGTGTGTCTGTCTATGCACGCCAGGCGGGAGCACGTTACTGGTTCGACAACCGTCCGGTACAGATAAAGGACAATCAGTTGATATTTGATAAGTTTGCCATTTATACCACCAGCAAGAATCCGTTTACGATTGACGGTAAGGTTGATTTCCGGAATATGGAGCGTCCTACTGCCAACCTCAATCTGCTGGCAGAGAACTATACGTTGCTGGATGCACCGCGTACTCGCGAAAGTCTGGTGTATGGAAAGGTGTTCGTCGACTTGCATGCCACGGTGAAGGGGCCGCTTGACGGGCTCACGATGCGTGGAAACATGAATTTGCTGGGCAATACCAACGTAACCTACGTGTTGACCGATTCCCCTTTAACGGTGGAAGACCGTCTCAGTGGGCTGGTTACCTTTACCTCGTTCACCGATACGACGTCGGTAAAAGCAGATGAGGTTCCTGCCATGTCTTTGGGAGGATTGGAAATGTATATGTCCGTCCATATTGACGATGCTGTCCGTCTTCGTGCCGACTTGAGTCCCGACCGTAGCAAATACATCGAACTGGAAGGTGGCGGTGATTTGAATATGCAGTATACTCCCCAAGGGGATATGAGCCTTACCGGACGCTATACCCTTTCGGGTGGCGTCATGAAATATTCGCTGCCTATCATCCCGTTGAAGGAGTTCCAGTTCAATCCCGGCAGTTATGTGGATTGGCGGGGGAATATTATGAATCCTACGCTGAGCCTGAAGGCTACGGAACGTATGCGTGCTTCTGTGGCCGATGGTGACGGGGACGGTTCGCGCATGGTGAACTTCGATGTTTCCATTTCCATCAAGAACAGGCTTGACGCTCCCGATTTGATATTCGATATTTCGGCGCCCGCAGAAGGCGCAGTAGAGAATGAGCTGCAGGCAATGGGTGCAGAAGAGCGTAGCAAGCAGGCCATTGCCATGCTTGCCACGGGTATTTACCTGAACAGTGGTGCCAAAGGAGGAGGTTTGTCAATGGGAGCCGCCTTGAACTCAGTACTTCAGAGCCAGATAAACTCCTTGGCGGGAGGTATAAAAGGGGCCAATATCAGTGTAGGTGTGGAAGACCGTACCTCTGCTGAAACGGGTGACACGCAGAAAGACTTCAGTTTTCGTTATTCCCAGCGTTTCTTCAACGACCGCGTACAGATAGTCATCGGTGGAAAAGTGTCCACCGGGGCCAATGCCACGAACGATGCGGAATCATTCATTGACAATATATCGCTGGAATACCGTCTTGATGCGTCGGGTACTCGATATGTCCGTGTATTCCATAATAAAAACTACGAAAGCATACTCGACGGTGAGATAACCGAAACGGGTGTCGGCCTTGTGCTGCGCCGGAAGATGGACCGATTGAGTGAACTCTTCATCTTCAGGAAGAAAAAGATAAAACCGGAGGCTGAAAATAGCGATATGAAAAAGTAGGAATGTGATATGAAACGACTGATATTATATATTGCAGGATTGATATTTCTGGCAGGTTGCTCCACCACGAAGCACTTGCCCGAGGGGGAGATACTCTATACCGGCCAAAAGCCGATGATTGTATTGAACCGCAGTGAAACGTCTGTTGGTGAGATTGCTATGGAAGAGGTGGAAGCCGCCCTTGCTACGGCACCGAACAATTCGTTGCTGGGAAGCTCTACTATCCGCTATCCCTTTCCTTTCGGACTGTGGATTTACAATGGTTTCCAGAAGTATGAGAAGGGATTCGGAAAGTGGATATTCAATAAATTTGCCGCCACTCCGGTGCTTATGTCTACGGTGAATCCCGATATACGCCAGAAGGCGGCGGTTAACTTGTTGCGCGATTATGGCTATTTCAACGGAAGCGTCAGCTACAAGACATTTATCGACCCGAAGGACTCGCTGAAGGCAAAGTTGCAATATACGGTGAACATGCGTAACCCCTACTTTATAGATACGGTATATTATCGTGGTTTCAGCGAGCGTACCACTCGCATTATGGAGCTGGGACGCCGACGTTCCCTTATCAGTTCGGGAGAACAATTCAATGTGGCTGATTTGGATGGGGAGCGTACCCGTATCAGTACCCTGCTGCGTAATGTGGGCTGTTATTATTTCCGTCCCGACTACCTGACCTATCAGGCCGATACCATGATGGTTCCCAATGGGCATGTCCAGATGCGCTTGATTCCCGTTCCCGGTATGCCAAAGGTAGCCGAGAAGCAGTTCCGTGTGGGGCGTAAATCCGTCTATCTTCTTGGAAAGCAGGGGCAGGAACCCAATGACAGCATGGATTACAAAGGCTTGACCATACATTACTACAACAAACCACCGGTACGTCCCAACATGCTTTACCGTTGGTTGAACTATCAAGGTTATCGACGGAAACGTCAGATACAGGACAGCGCAGGTATTGCCCGCCAGCGTTCTATGCAGAGTTTGTATAGCTTATACCGTCAAACCCGTATTCAGGAGCGTCTGGCAAGCGTCGGTATTTTCCGTTATGCGGAGATACAGTATATACCGCGTGATACGGCGTTTGTGTCTGATACATTGGATGTGAAGGTCATTGCCGCGCTCGATAAACCCTACGATGCGGAATTGGATTTTAATGTCACCATGAAGAGTAATAACCAGACGGGACCGGGTGCCGCTTTTACGGTGACGAAGAACAATGTCTTCGGTGGCGGTGAAAGCTGGAATGTGAAGTTGAACGGTTCGTACGAATGGCAGACGGGCAAGGCAAGTTCTTCCTTGATGAACAGTTATGAACTGGGTATCTCCACTTCGCTTATCTTTCCGCGCGTGGTGTTTCCTAGGATGGGCGACCGTGAGTATGACTTCCCGGCTACAACGACTTTCCGTTTATATGCCGACCAGATGAACCGTGCCAAGTATTATAAGCTGTTGGCTTTTGGCGGTAATTTTACTT
>ERZ780086.213-NODE-213-length-17755-cov-3.45238_pt1 | contig 17755 bp, 5 predicted proteins | sample MGYA00511575_ERZ780086 | MGnify/ENA primary metagenome ERZ780086 (study PRJEB29588, sample SAMEA2161917) | human gut metagenome | biome: human gut; feature: human-associated habitat; material: faeces | place: Denmark | collected 2008/2010 ...
TTCTGTGTACCACCTATACTCATAGCTCCACCGACACCATAATACTTCTCAAAGAACTGTTTCAGTTTTTCTATGACCGCCTGTTTCTTCTTGTCACGTCCACTTCCACCAAATCTTGAAACTGGTGGCATAAGCTTGTCTATGTCAGTTCCGGCTGTTCTGATTTCTCCATCGCGGAATGCATTTTCTATATAACGTCTCGTGTTCTCTGGATTCAAGCGCTCCTCGGATATGAGCTGAGCAAGATCATTTTCACGCTGCTCTACAACAAACTCCCGCCATTCAGCCATTACATCCTCTACATCATTGATTCCTGCAATGAAACTTTCTATCAATGCTTTCTTGCTGCGGAGTTCTGGACTCGCCTCAACTGCTCGCTTAATAGTTATGAGGACTTCCTTATCCTCACAATGTGTATCATGATATTTTTTGACAAGCATGAGTATATAATCTATGTTGATTTCTATTTGCTTTATAAGCTCAACCTCAAATACAATGTCGTCCGTTATATCTGTACTTTCATTATTCTCTCTCTTGCGTCTCCATTCATCGCGCAAATCCTGATAACGTCCAAGATAATCCTGCAAATCACGTTCAGAAATAAGTTCATTTCCTTTGTATTCATCAAATGACAACAGAAGATTTCTCATTCTCAGGAATGCACCAAATAACGCAATAAAGGCTTTCTGATTCTGCTCACCTATTATTTGTGGATCCATAAGTGGAAATTTCTCCTTAAGCTCCTCTACCATATCTACATATCCTGGCATATGCTCGCCATCAACCGACTCATAGCCGTAATAATAATCTTTGAAACTCTGGAGAAGAACTATTCCACCTGCATTTTTATCACCAAACAGTGATATTGCGCTGTCCACTCTCTTCTGAAGATTTCTAAAACAGACGATATTTCCAAATGTCTTTATAGAATTTAATATACGATTTGTTCTGCTGAATGCCTGAATCAAACCATGCATCTTCAGATTTTTATCAACCCATAAGGTATTCAGTGTTGTTGCGTCAAATCCCGTCAGGAACATATTTACAACAATCAACAAATCTATCTCCTTATTCTTCATTCTAAGCGATACATCCTTATAATAATTCTGGAATCTATCACCGTCGGTTGAATAATTTGTATGGAACATCTTATTATAGTCATCTATTGCCCCATCCAAGAAGTCCCTTGCGGTCTGATCAAGTGCCGTAGTATCCTCTGGATTCTCCTCGTCAAGCAGGCCATCCACTTCCTCTTCATTTGCCGCGTAGCTGAAGATTGTAGCAATACGCAAATGCTTTGTCGGATCAAGTTCCATCTGGCGTTTGAACTCCTGATAATACAGTTTTGCCATGGGAACAGAGGCTACTGCAAATATGGAATTAAATCCACTAAGTCTCTGTGACCTTTTTATTTCTTCAACTGCGCCTCGCTCAGCAGACGCAACCTCCTGTATATTCGTCAGAGTATTGTATATGTATGTCTTATCTCCCCTATAGGTCTTCTGATCAAAATGATCTAATATATACTTTGTGACCAACTCTATTCTCTTTGGCGCCATCATAGCTTTTTCACGGTTGATATCCCATACCATCTCATCTGTGATTTCTTCATCAACATCCATTGTCTTGATATAATCAACTCTGAACGGCAACACATTATTGTCATTGATGGCATCAACTATAGTGTAGGCATGCAACTGATCTCCAAATGTCTGAGCAGTTGTAAAAAACTCTGGATTCTTTGCTTTTCCTGAATTAACAGAAAATATCGGCGTACCCGTAAATCCAAATAGATGATATTTTCTGAAATTTTTAACTATTGCTGTATGCATATCGCCAAACTGACTTCTATGACATTCATCAAATATGATAACCACATGCTTGTCATAAACCTCATGTCCAGGATTTTTCTTGATAAATGTCGCCAGTTTCTGAATAGTTGTGATTATTATGTGAGCATTATTATCCTCAAGCTGTCTCTTCAGGATACGTGTAGAACTGTTACTATTTGCAGCTCCCTTCTCGAATCTGTCGTACTCCTTCATAGTCTGATAATCCAGATCCTTACGATCAACAACAAATAAAACCTTATCTATATACGAAAGCTGTGACGCCAATCTTGCAGTCTTAAAAGATGTGAGTGTTTTTCCTGATCCCGTGGTATGCCAAATATATCCTCCACCAGCTACACTTCCATACTTTTTATAGTTATTAGCTATCTCTATTCTATTCAATATTCTCTCTGTCGCCGTTATCTGATACGGACGCATTACCATGAGTATGTTTTCAGATGTGAATATACAATACTTTGTAAGTATGTTAAGCAACGTATGCTTTGCAAAGAAAGTCTTTGTAAAGTCAACCAGATCCGGGATCACTCTGTTATTTGCATCTGCCCAAAAGCAGGTAAATTCAAAGCTATTACTTGTTTTTCCACGTTTCGTATTGCCAGCTTTAGCATCCCTTATGGCATTATCTCGCGTGCTATTCGAATAATATTTGGTATTTGTTCCGTTTGAAATTACAAAGATCTGGACATACTCAAAAAGCCCACTGCCTGCCCAGAAAGAATCTCTCTTATATCGATTAATCTGATTGAATGCCTCTCGTATCTGAACGCCCCTTCGTTTAAGCTCAACATGAACAAGTGGCAGTCCATTGACAAGAACTGTCACATCATATCTGTTATCATGTTTTGCCCCATCCTGAAGCCCCATCACATACTGATTTATAACTTGTAACCTATTATTGTGGATATTAGTCTTGTCAATAAGCGAAATATTCTTAGTTGAGCCGTCATCCCGCTTAAGAACCTTTCTATAATCTTCCTGAATATTACGTGTCTTGTCCTGCAAACTAAAGTTTGGATTTGCAATATCATTATTGAAGAAATATGTCCACTCTTTATCTGTGAAATCATAATTGTTGAGTTCCTGCAGCCTCTCACGAAGATTACTTATCATATCCCGCTCGGTATGTAATGGCAGATATTCATACCCCTGCTCACAGAGCATCCTTATAAACTCCTGCTCCAACTCTGCCTCGCTCTGATAACTATCAGAACGTCTTTTTACCGGTTCATATTCTGTAACAACTGTATTCTCCGATGTCTCCGCTACTATGTTAAAATATGACACTCCGTATCCCCCTTTGCCTCATCTTTAAGTACTTCATCTATGATTTTTAGTTCATCTTTATCAAACTTGTGATTTGAAAATATCTTTTTATCTGTAGTACAACACATTGCCGCAAATATATGTTTTCTCCATTCGTCTGTTATCTCAAATAAACAATTCTTTGGATACCTGTCCTTATTTTCTCCACCAACCATAATCAAACATAAGCTGGCTGTAATTGGAAATATGATCTCATCGTTTTGAACAACCTCGCCTTTCATCAGACATTCTTTATTTGAATTCCTTATGTATACTGGATTATCTGATGTTATCAATCTTGACTTATTATCAACACCTATCATAAATGACATGCCAACCATAGGTCTAATAATTGAACCAAGTATTTCAAATTGGTTATCGCTTATTCCAACAAATTTTTTATTGTAATCTAAATACTTCTCATCATTCCTACAATAAGTATCTATAAAGGATAAACACTGAATGCGAACAATATTCTTTAACTGCTCCTTACTTTTATCATTCTTCCATACCTCTTTAGCCACTTTTAATGCCAAGCTCAAAAAAGTCGGAGTTCTGAGTAGTTGTATTGTCATATATCCCATTAAATGCATCTTCTCATCATATGTTAGAAAACTCTTAATTTTGTAGTTATCTTTGACAAATGCTTTCTTTTCAATATTTGTCCTAAGTTCTGCATACCTTCTTTCTAATCTACTAAAACGATTCTCCAACCGATTATCATAGACTATTTCGCCACTCTTACCCATAACCTCATACAAGTTTCTTTCAAAACAAACCGAATATATTGGTACCGCTATATTGCTTTGTGTTCTTTCTTGTAAGTCATAATAAAACACACAATATTTAATTTTTGAGCTTTTACTATTTTCACTACATTTGTCCAAGTATTGTGGTGCAAAGCCTTTCAAATATACCCGCGGAACATAATGCTGCTTCTCTGTTCTATTAGAACCATTTGGCATATATCACAACTCCTTAAATGATAAAAGCTTGTCTCTGTAATATTCATATTGTTTCTGACGTTTCTCTATTTCTGCTGGGATTCCTGACTGCAAGTCATTACAAATGTTTTCAAACTTATCAAGTATTTCTATAATCCTCTTTTGCTCTTCTATAGAAGGTACGCATATTTTTGCCTTACTAATATTATCATTGTATAATCTAGCTATTGTTCCTCCTGTTGAAACAGTCCACGGCTGTAATTGATAACAATACAGTAGGTACTTGTTTAAAACTATACTCTCGTCATTATCAATCCAAACTATATTAGAATCTTGATAATAAGCATCTTCTCCATCATATACAATAGTTCTTCCAATTGTTCCTGATGCAGATATTAATATGTCTCCTTTCTTAGGATAAGAATATAGTCTTCTATACTCTTCATATTTACTTCTGGATATAAATGAATCAGCTTTTTTCCCAAATGTACCTATTTTATAAAATGGAACTTCCCCACTAGGGCTGGTTTCCGCCTTCAAAATTCGCTTACACATTGAAACCTTTCCAATAGTGCCTAATTCCACCTGGACATAACCAAATACATACTGTAAAAGCTTAATTATGCTCTGCCTGTCTGTCTGTCTGTCTGTCTGTCTGTCTGTCACGATGGTGTTACCTGTTTCAGCAAATGTCAAGAGCAAATCACGATAATATTCATATTGTTTCTGGCGTGCTTCAATTTCGGCTGGTAGGCCTATATTTAGGTCAGTGCAGATAGATTCAAAGTTATCTAGAACATTTGCGATTTTGTCTTGAACATTTCTATTTGGGACAGCAATTTTCACCTCGTTTAATCGCGAAACAGATAATCCTGGCTGTGCTCCTGCAGTTTTATACTGATTTAAATCTGCATGTGTTAATGCGTGAAAAAGATATCTACTATTAAAATAACCTTTATCAGTAACTACAACAGCATGCTCTGTGGCATAATATTTACCTGTAGCATAACACACATTTCCACACAGTGCGCCTTGCCTTCCAATGACAGATTTATTCCCTTCTTGATTATAATCGTTCACATACCCACGAAGACCATTAGCCCCATAGCAAGGAATGGGGGCCATAGGTGTTTTCTCTTCAGAGATCAAAAATGCTTTAATCGCCTTTCCCGCTTGTAATTCACACAATTTACCCAATGGCTCAATCTTCACATCAGTATCAAATGTCAGTAGTTCATCTCTATAAAACTCATACTGTTTCTTCCGAGCTGTAAGCTCGGCTGTAAGCTCGGCTGTAAGTAACACGAAAGAGTCCAAAATATGGACTATTTCACGTTGTACCTCCAGAGGAGGTACAGGTATCTGTAATCTTGAAAATAATGATTGCGTTAAGTGACTAATTGTCGATCCAGTTTTTTGTCTATTTACCACCTTTTGAAAATGCCCTGAAAGAAGAAAATGTAATATATATCTAGGCAGTAATAAGCCATCTTTGGACCTTACAACAAATACACCTCCATTTAATGTTGCTGGCATAGGCAAACTGTTCACCTGTGCTACCTTCCCTAATGTTCCGTCTTTTGTTATCAGTATATCCCCATCTTTTAATTGTATTTTGGGGTCCTGAATATATCTATCTTCACTAACATATACACAACTTTTATAGTTTATCTCATGCATTGGAGTAAAATCAGTGCCAGTAATAAGCATATACTCTCCTGAATTTTTGTACTCAGCCCTCGTAAGTCTCTGCCATCCTATTCTGGCATGAAGAGTACAGACCTCATCAAAACGTTTAAATACAACTCCATCTGGGCATAACTCAGCAATCAATTCATCTAACTTACTCATACACCCACCTCAATTTCTGCAATGATCTTATCAATCTCATCACGAAGTACCTGTTCCCGAGCGACTATCTCTTTAATCTCAGCATTGAGCTTTACAATATCAATCTTCTCCCTCGTATCCTCAGCCTCAACATATGTTGACACAGACAAATTATAGTCATTTGTAGAAACCTCTTCATATGTAGCCAGATGTGAAAAATGCTGAACATCTTCACGTTTTGTAAATGTTTCTACAATTCTATCTATATTCTCCGGTGTCAGTTTATTGTTGTTTGTAACCTTGACACACTCCTTGGTTGCATCTATAAACAAAGTCTTATTGTCTGTCTTATTCTTCTTCATAACCATAATGCACGTTGCTATTGAAGTTCCAAAGAACAGATTGCTTGGCAACTGTATGATGCAATCCACATAGTTATTATCTACAAGATATTTCCTGATTTTCTGCTCTGCGCCACCACGATACATAATGCCAGGGAAGCATACTATCGCTGCAGTTCCATTTGACGCAAGCCATGCCAAACTATGCATTATAAATGCCATATCCGCCTTGCTCTTAGGAGCCAATACTCCCGCAGGAGAAAATCTTGGATCATTTATAAGAAGAGGATTCTCGTCTCCAGCCCATTTTATTGAATACGGCGGATTAGACACTATAAGTTCAAATGGCTCATCATCCCAATGCTGCGGACTGGTAAGTGTATCCTCACATGCTATATCAAACTTATCAAATCCTACATCATGAAGGAACATATTTATACGGCACAGGTTATATGTAGTTATATTTATTTCCTGTCCATAAAATCCATTTCTGATGGCATCCCTGCCAAGGACCTTTTCCACCTTAAGCAACAATGAACCAGATCCGCAGGCAGGATCGTATACCTTATTTATTTCGCTCTTGCCTACTGTTCCAAGCCTTGTAAGAAGTTCAGACACATCCGCAGGCGTGAAGAACTCACCGCCAGATTTACCTGCATTCGACGCATACATAGTCATGAGATACTCATACGCATCACCAAATGCATCTATTGAGTGATCTTTCACATCGCCAAGATTCATATCTCCCACCCCATTGAGGAGCTTTACAAGTTTCTCATTTCTCTTGGCAACAGTAGAACCAAGTTTATTACTATTAACGTCAAAGTCATCAAAGAGTCCTGCAAAATCATTCTCTGCCTCGCTACCCTTTGCCGAATCCTCTATATGTCTGAATACTCTTTCAAGTGTCTCATTCAAATTTTCATCTTCCGCTGCCCTTGCTCTGACATTACAGAATAGCTCACTTGGTAGAATAAAGAATCCCTTTTCCTCTACCAGACCTTCTCTAGCCTCTTCTGCATCCTCATCAGGCATAACAGCAAAATCAAAGTCTGTATTACCAGCCTCTGCCTCACCCTCATTTATGTAATTACATAGATTTTCAGAAATATATCTATAGAACATTGTTCCTAATACATAATTCTTGAAATCCCATCCGTCCACAGCTCCACGTAACTCATCTGCTATCGCCCAGATGGCGCGATGAAGTTCATCTCGTTCCTGTTCTTTTTTGGTGTCTATCATCTAATCTCTCCTGCGTTTTATCTTTTTATATTAAATATCACATGTTATACGCGTTACTACCTTTTTTGAAATAGTAAGAACTGCCATATATGCCACTAATATAATTCCAATTAGAATTTTATTAAATTCGGCTTTCGACATCAATACCAATAACCCATTATGTACTAAATAAAACAAGAGAAATAACATACTACCTACTGCTGGTGAACTTCTTCTTTTATAAAATATCCCTACAACCATATATGTAATTGGCACAAGCATTGCCTCTATTATCATGTAAAAGAAAACTGGACCAAATGGTACTTCTATGGCTGCATTTTCAAATGGGGTTGATACAAAAAACTGTCTAATTATCACGCTCACTGCATGAACCAAATAATACATTTTTACCTCCTTTATGATTTATATAAAATACAAGCTTTTATTACAGTTCATATTTTAGTTTTACAAATGTTATAGTTTTTATGTCCTTTCGTTTTGCATACACCTTTTTATATTTTACAATATATCTTTCTATATGTAAAACTGCTCTTCCTCTTTTTTCCGACTACTTATGCCATTGTTTCCACATAATTAACAATCTTAACCATCCTTTTACCATACCGCCTTCTAAAAAACCTTTTATACAATTCTACTCCATTTGCTGTACTGTTTTTTCCTCACCAAACAAAGTGAAAAGGACAGCCCACATTCTAGTGGTCTGCCCATGTCTATTTCATTAACCGAGTTTTTCCATCCCCACCCCAATCTTCAAGTTTCTCTCCGTCTCCACCCTATCAAACTTAACCACATAGCACCCTATATCTCCCCTGATACCGGTTATAGTGCCCTCGCCGAACACCTTATGTCTCACCCGGTCGCCGGGCTTTAGCTCGGTGTCCAGCGGCATATAGCGGCTTTCATTTGCGGCTATGTAGTTCTTGGTGTCGTCGACAAGGCGCTGCGGGAGCTCGTTCACGTAACCGATGGCTTCCCGGTCTATGTTGAATATGAATCTAGAAGGATATCTAAATGAATCATCATAATTCAGGCCTTCTGCATCGCTGATGTACAGGCCGCGCTCCGCTCTGGTGCACGCCACGTATGCCATGCGTCGTTCCTCCTCGAGCATCGCCTCAGTGTCCACGTGCTTGCTTGGGAATATGCCTTCATTTACACCGCACACGAACACATATGGGAACTCCAGACCCTTTGCGGTGTGTATGGTCATCATCGTCACAGAATCCTTGTCCTTCTCCCTGTCATTGTTCGTGTAGAGAGCTATGCTCTGCAGATATTCCTCCAGCGTATTCTCCTCACCGGAGGTCTTCTCATATTCGTCTATCGACTGCTTCAGCTCTGCCAGATTGTCCAGCCTTTCCTGTTCGCCCGCCTGTCTGAGCATCGCCTCGTAGCCCGTGGCGGCCATGAGCTCCGTCACAAGATCAGACAGACTTTTCTCCTTGTATGTCTTCCTGAAATTTTCTATGATATCGACAAAGGCTGAAGCACCTGTCGACTTAACAGTCTTCTCCTCCAGAAGATCCTGAAGACCGCTGTACAGTGAGCATCTGTGAGTCTCACAGTACGACTTCAGCATCGACATCCTCTTTTTGCCAAAGTTCCGCTTTGGTTCATTTATCACCCTGCGAAATGACAGATCATCCGCATACGCCACCATCCTGAGATATGCCAGTACATCCTTTATCTCCTTGCGTTTGTAGAACTCCGTTCCGCTGTAGAGGATATACGGGATCTTTGTCTTGATAAATGCTTCCTCTATGCTTCTCGACACGAAATGTGACCTGTACAAAACGGCTATGTCACTGTACTTTGTGCCCGCCTCAACCAGTCTTTTTATCTCATTTGTCACCCACTGGGCTTCATCCCCGGTGGTCCTGGAATGTACGTACAGAGGGCGTGCCTCAGACGGCTTCACAGCCACAAGCCTGTGGGGCAGTCTGTTCCTGTTCTTCTCGATCAGTGAATTGGACACCGCCAGTATGTCAGGAGTTGAACGATAATTCGTGTCGAGGAATATGGTCTGTGTATTCTCATGGTTCTTGTCGAATTCCAGTATGTACTCTATCCTTGCCCCGCGCCACGTATATATGGTCTGATCCGGATCGCCCACGATGAACAGATTCCTGTGATAACCGCTGAGTATCTCCACCAGCGCATACTGGTTACCGCTGACATCCTGAAACTCGTCCACCATGACATACATCATGCGTTCCTGCCATTTGCGGCATTTCTCCGCATCGGTTCTGAGGATGTGGAGCGCAATGGTTATGAGATCATCATAGTCAAGTCCATACACCTTCTTCTGTTCGTACAGGTATCCCAGAAATACTTTTTCAGGTATGTCTGAAGCCTTCTCATAATCCGCCAGCAGCCTGTCGTTGCTTATGTCCGCCAAATATGCGATATGCTGCATATCGTTCTTCATCGCCGATATGTGATCCCTGGCCATGTCAAATGTATATGTTCTCGACTGTATATGGGCATTCTCGTACACAGTTTTGAGTATCTCCTCCGTGTCCTCGCTGTCCATCACCACGAAGTTCTGAGGATAATTGATGGCATGGATATCCTCCCTCAGAAGCTTCACACAGAAGCCGTGAAATGTGCAGATGTATCCCGTATCACTGTCCCCGATCATCTGTCTGATACGCTTGCTCATCTCCCTCGCCGCTTTATTTGTAAATGTGACACACAGTATATTCGATGTGGATATTCCAAGCTCATCCACCAGATACGCATACCTGTATGTGAGCGCCTTTGTCTTGCCGGTTCCCGCTCCCGCAATTATGCGCACATACCCTTCTGTTGTGGTCACTGCCTCCTTTTGCTGTTCATTCAGTTCATCTATAAAATTATCCATACAGTCCTCCATATATTCGCAAACATATGTTCAGTATAGCAGATTATATCTTTCCTGTCACTACACTCATGGTTTTACACCAGAACGATCTTCACATAAAAAACAGGACAGCCACATAACCTGTGACTGTCCCGCCAACACATCAACGCATTTCATTTATTTTGACTTTTTGTATACAGCTTTCTTAGGAGTGTTCATTCCCTTCGCCTTGAGCTTCTTTGCATATGCGTCATATTTCTTCTTAGGAAGATATATCTTCACATTGCTCTTGACACCCTGGAAAGCATTCTTACCGATAGTCGTTATCCTTGTAGACTTTATGGTAACTTTTCCAAGCTTTCCACACTTGCTGAATGCTGCACCGCCTATGGTCTTAACGTTTCCTCCGATCACAACCGTGGTGAGATATTTGCGTCCTGTAAATGCTTTCGCTCCTACAGCCGTAACATTGAAGTTCACTCCACCGATCTTGACACTGGATGCAACCGTGAGTGACTTGAACTTCTTGTCGCTCTTCTTGCTTGTACTTCCAACAAGTGTCACTGTTCCCTTGCCATTTGAAGCGGCATTTGTCACCTTGTATTTCAGATAGCCAGGCACGCCCTTCTGCGCAACATTGTATATCTTGCCCTTGCCAGCCTTGATAGCAAATGTCTTGCTGACGGAGCCTCTGTAATTACCCTTACCAGTGATCTTTACTGTCGCTGTACCGATATTCTTGTTGTTCTTGTACTGTACGGTGTAATCCACACCATTCTTCAGTGTTGTTTTGCCTCTCCTCAGCGCAAGCGATTTAACAGTGATAGATGATCCTGTGTATGTATATCCATTCTTTTCTATACCGCTTACGACCACATTGTTCTTGGAATTTCCTATGTCTATTCCAAGGGCAGCTACTGACTCATAACGCTTGTACCCACACTTGGTACAGGTAAATGTCTTCTTACCTGCCACTGTGTCTGTAGGCTTGGTCGTTATCGCGCCCTTGTCCCATGTGTGATTTTCCAGGCCTGACTTCTCTCCACATGAGCACTGATACCAGTGAGATTTGCTGTCGCTCTTGTACTTATTGCCGTAATCGTGTACATGCTGCTCCGGCTCTTTCTCGATGGTGATCTTTACATTGAATACAACTCCATTGTAAGCCCTGTTCCATCCTGTAATTGATGTCCAGTCATAATTTACTGTGTCTGCAGGCTTGAAGCAAAGCTTGTATGTATTGCCATCCTCAACCTTTGTCGTTCTGTCTGTATACCATGTGTATACTCCATCCTCGCGCTCTGGAAGCCCTATGTCTGCAAGAGTCATATTCTCCTTAGCACTCAGTGAATCTATCGCCTGAGTAAATACTGCATTTGCAGGAAGAATCTGAACAGTTATCTCCACATGCTCTGCTCTCTCGTATACATCCTCATCTTCAGGTACAAATGTTGCAAGGAAAGTCTTTGTTCCAACCTCTCCCACAGATTCATCTGCATTCTCCCAGATGAACATTCCACCTGCTGTCTCAGGCAGGAGTATCTTGCCAACAGTGTCTCCGTATGTAGCTGTGACATTCTCCGGAACTGTAAATACAGGATCCTGCTTTCTCACATACACTGAAAGCTTCACTGCAATTCTCACACTTCCGTCTTCCAGTTCCTCATATGTTCCCTCTGCTGCATTGATCTTGCTCCAGTCATAGTTCGCTGTGTCGTCTGGAACAAAGTATGCATCGTAGGTCTCGCTTGTTCCGGCCTTGCCTACCTGCTGTGTTCCATCTGCCCACATGTACTTTCCTGCTGCCGATGTTGGAAGCTCCACATCCGCAAGGGTCTTGCCGGCATATGCGTCGCCCGCCTTTCCGGCAGTAAATGAAGGTATTCCCTTCTCCACGCTGGATATGATCAGTGTGAACTCAGCCACTGTCTGATTCTGTCCTCTCACCGTGAACTTGACTGTCTGTGCCTCAGCACTTGCAGTCTTCGGCGTTCCATATACCTTTCCATCGTATATCACAAGTCCTGCCGGAAGTGTCTGTCCCTTTGCAAGGGAGTATGACACATATCCGTTGTCCACCGCTTCATCATTCTGGATCTCTATGGCTGTCAGATCATATAATGGCTCATCCTTTGTGGTTGTCTTTCCAACCTGCGCCTTAACTGTATCCTCTGTCTTTGCGAGAGTTATATTTACGGCCTCCTGCTTTGCCATATTTACCGTAACTGTTGCCGGCTCATATGTCATGACGCCGCTCCAGAGACGGTTGTTACTTGTAGTCATGGCTGTGTCATCCGGTCCAAATACAACTGAATCCACCGCCATTCCATCTATCGGCTCACCGTCTATTGTGATGTAGAACGACTTGCCACCCTGTATATAGAGTGCATCGTCACCGTCAACACCTGACTTCTTCTGACATCTTGTTGCCGATGAACTCTTCTCTATCTTTGCATCGCCATCCTTGAAGCAATATGCAGGATAATCCACATCAAGCTTGTAGAAAATGACGCTGTAATTTTTCAGTGCGTACACCATATCCGGGATCACTGTGGTAAGTATGCTTCCGCTTCCAAGGCTTGACGTATTTGCTAGCTGCTTCATATTACCATAGTTTACGATCATTGCACTGTTTGTGAGGTTGCCAAATGTCCACTGTGCATCTGCTCTGTTGATGAGCTTTGCACTTGTATTCAGCGTGAGTCTCTCACTATTTGTGGCTGTGATCTCTCCGTAGTTATCTACTGTTGCTGAAGCCTGAACATTTCCTTTCAGATTCCATGCACCTCTGTTGACCAGTGATCCTGTCATAGTCAGAGCGCCGTCCACATTCCATGTGCCAAGGTTCTCAACATCACCGGTAACTGTCGCTGTCGACGTATTTGTAAGAGCTGCGCCCTCGGCGATGGTCAGCTTTGAATCCTTGAGGATCTCAAGCTGTTTTACCTCCACCTCTCTGTCAAGTGTGTAGTCTCCGCCTATAGTTAATTTGCCGGCGAGAGACATATACAGTGAACCCAGACTCTCAACCTGGTAATTGTCAGCGGTGCCCTTTACAGTCGCTGTGGACTTTGCATTCTCGTCTACGTACTCTACCTTGCCAACCTTACCGCCTGCCGCAAGTACAAAGTCACCTGTGACAGCGCCCTCTGTTCCTGCCTTGACGTATATATTTCCAATGCTGTGACCATAGTTAAATACCAATGCCTTGCTATGCTCATTGTTGACGTCATTTTTTCTGAGTTCTCCTGACTTTATCTCGGCATACAGATCTCCCTTCACATTTGACTGCTGGACAAAGTTGTTGCACTTCTCAGCGCACCATCTTCCATCAACCACACAGTTCACATTGCCAGATACGGCTGTTCCCGACACTCCGTTGAAGTAGGAGCGCTTGTTCATGTAATCCGCACCGTATATAAATGTATTGTAATGATCAGTTATACCAACTCTTATATCCACATCACCGGATACTGATCCACCCGATGTAACATACATATTCTCAGACTTGGTTGATTCCGGTGTGTACATCTGTGCAGACTTTGCAAATGTGAAGTCTACCTTCTCCGCATTTGTATTGTACGCACCGTATACCACGCTTCCTGCTCTTCCGTCCTCTGCCGTGAAGGTCACTGTCTTGACATCAGCGTTTCCTGCCGCAGCTACAGTGCCTGACACATAACCGCTCATGATCGTCATGGTTACATTTCCATCTATCGTCACTTGGTCTGCCTTGCTGTCAGTTGAACCCGCAGCACATATATTGCCGACATTTCCGCTTCTGAGTGTCACCGATATGTCACCAGTGTATTTATTTGCTGTGTCCGTATAGCCTGATATGCTGTAGCCTGACAGATCATATGTAACCTCTCCGTCTATTCTGAGTGGTCTGTTGTCGTCTGCCACTCCGTTGTGATCAGCATCCAGATATACTGAGCTCTTGCTGCTGTCCGATGGATCAACTATTATCACTGCCGAATTTCCACCGAGATCAATGGTCTTATCCTCTGTGTTCACAGATACACCAAGCTTGTTGATATCAGGTATCTCCGTGCCTGCCGGCAGTACCTTGAATACCACTGGAAAATCAACCGATGTTCCATTTCGTCCTGTTATGACAAATGTTACTGTGCTTTCACCTGCATTCTTGGCTGTTCCTATTATCTTACCCGACTCAAGCACAAGTCCTGATGGAAGTGTCGAACCGCTCTTCAGTCTGTACTGCATGTCAGTTCCATAATCCTTTGTGGTATCTCCTGTAACCTTGAGGATCGTGAGATCGTACGCTGGTGAATCCGCTGTGTACTTGGTATCCGCCGCCAGAATCGGATCTGCGTATTCCTTACTGATGTCTATCTGGTCTGCCACATAATCCACTACAATAGACATAGATGAATCCGGGCCTGTCACCTTTGCACTTCCGTTGCTTCCCTGTACCGGCTCGCCGCCATTTGCCGACACATAGGCTGTGTAACCTGGCACATCGGTATAGCTAACTGTGATCGCCTGTTTGCAGGCAACATATTTGACATTCTCATATTCAACTACATATGACTGTGCAGCCAATTTTGCTGATGTGTTGTCCATGTTTGTTGAGCCGCCTGCATAGCTGTAATACACTCCTGTCCAGCCGCTGGCATCTATATCATCTGCAAATTTTCCTGCTGCCACCCACACACCTGTGTTGCTGAACTGGTCTGAAGGACACTTGAGCGTACCCTTCTGATATACTCTTGCCCAGCCTGATGTCATATTGACCTTGCCCACATCAAACAGCGCATCCTCGCCTATTGTGAGTGTCGTGTCATACTGTGTCATATTGAGAGCCGCAAGCTTCGTATCTCCATTCACAACTGCCTTTGCATACTTTGAATAACCAAGCCGGTCAGCGGTCAGCGTATCGTTAAATACTGCGGATGATCTCTCATTCAGTGACACATAATCCGTTACCTCAACCGGAGCATTTACATCAACTGCCGCACTGTCATAGATTATCAGAGCCTTTGCCGTGAGTTTCTTATTCACAACATAGGTTCCTCTGATAGTTACGATATCCTTGCTGTTTCTCATGAATGCACCGGTATATTTTGATGTTGTATCCGCTGCAAATCCGCCCTTATCTACAGTGTTCTCTGCGATCTCATATGCGATGGTTCCATCCACGGTTGAATTCGACAGAACATACATAGTTGCTGCCTTACCACCACGGATATTTATACTCACCGCATCGCCGCCTTCATATGAAAGCTCTGAATCCTTTGCACCGTATATTGCTTTTACATTTCCCCCCGTCATGGTGATCCTGATGTTTCGTCTTATGGCGTTGTCCTCGACACCTGTTATCGTGTACTCCGACAGATCTCCGGTGTACAGAGGTGTCTTGCCATCTGCCTGTCCATCCTGATTGTCGTCCACGTATATCTCTGTCTCTGTGTCGTCCTTTGCCTGGATGACCACTGATGTTCCGTTGAGACATATAGTCTTCTCATCCTCGTCAACTACGATTCGGCCATCCTGGTTGTCCTGCTTCTTCTCCTCATTTGAGACGATCACATTCAGTGAGAGCTGTGCCTTTGAACCATTTCTTCCTGTCACATGTACTATGACATTCTTTCCATCTTCATAAAGCTTGCTTGCCGTTCCGACAACCTTGCCATCGATCAATGAGAGTCCCTCAGGAAGTCCATTTGTCTCGTCGATCTCGTATGTGACCTCGCCCTCTCTTGCGTCGTTTGATATGACAAGATCTGCCATGTCATAGAGAGGTGAAGCTGCTGTGTATTCTTTTCCAAGCAGTGCCGATGGATCAACAGTTGTCTTGGATACCACGATCTGCTTTCCTGTCGTTGCGATCGTCACTGTACAAGGCTCGTTCGGCATGCTGAACGTGTACACGCCATTTGATTCAACCGCTGAATTTTCCGCTGTGTCGCTCTGACCTCTGAAGGTCACCTTGTCAAGAATATATCCCTTGTTCACGGTCGGTGTTATCTTGACATCTGCGCCGCCCTTGACATATGTACCATCAGGATCAATATACTGTGACGTCTTGCCTGTCATGGTGTACGTTGCGGCCTTCTCGTTGGACACAACATCTAATGAATAATTTACATTTGCAACATCCCCTACAGCCGAGTCCTCTATTACGCCCCCCTTTGAGAATATATTTGGCAGATACCCATCAGTCGCCTTAAATGTTCCCTTGAGGATTCCACTGTGGAGTATATTTGAACCGCCTGCTGCATATATACCCTCTTTTGCAGTTAACGTTACCCCCTTGTTGATAACGATCACAGCATTGCCCTGGCTTCCGTTCTCTGTGAAGTTACCAAAGTAAATATTGTCAGCAGTTACATCCTTATCTATCACAAGATTCTGTCCGCCATAATATATATTCTGTCCATAGGTTATGACAGATGAGCCGGTGGTATTCATGCTTGGAGCCATATAATACTTCTCCGGCATACTGCACTTGTCATCAAATGTAACTTTTGCATCCTTGTTATTACCTATATACATCTGGAAGCTTATTCCGTCTGCATTTGTAAAATCTGTGTTGTTGATCTTTATATCAACAGGAACTGTATTCTCGGTTGAACCGGAATAGCTCTCATTTGCCAGATAGAAAATATTATTTCCCGCCAGTCCATTTATACTACTGTCTGACAACGTTATGTCAACCTTTGTTCCGATATTTCCGCAACTGTAATCACCTCCGGCGAGTCCACATTTTGCAAAATGTATCTTTGCTATATCCGCCTTGAGTTCCCCTGCCAGTGCAAAGTTGCCCATCATGGTAAACATGTCGCTGCCCGCGTATTCATACGAGTTCACAAGCGGATCACCATTTTCGTCTACTATGGATTCATCATTCATGCCATCCACATTGACCGTCATATTCCCCAGACAGCTACCGCCGTATACAAACCGTGCTGAACTGCTGATAACGTTGCTGACGCTTATGTTAAGATCCTTACTGATGCTTCCGCCCTGCTCTACATTCAGAGATCTCGTGATGCTGCAGCCCGAAACTATGGCATCTACAGAACCATTTACCGTCACATTTGACAGCTCCAGAGCATTTACATAGGCTGCATTACAGTTGTAAAGTTCTGCCTTTATATCACCTTTTACACCTGTGCTCAGATACATGCCATTTAATGTATCTGTTGTTGCCACAGCCTTCATTACAACGCTGGCAGAAGTGATACCGGAACAATTTGAAATTCCATATACCCTGCCGCTGGCGCCAGTGATATTCTCCATGTTCACAGTATACGTATATGTTCCTTCTTCCTCCGGCTGAGTCTGACTGAACGAAACCGAATTCATGCCACATGTTGTGTAACCGGCAGCGCAGTTCTTTATATCTATATCAGCCCTTCCGCCCAGCATACC
>ERZ780086.247-NODE-247-length-16259-cov-3.13799_pt1 | contig 16259 bp, 8 predicted proteins | sample MGYA00511575_ERZ780086 | MGnify/ENA primary metagenome ERZ780086 (study PRJEB29588, sample SAMEA2161917) | human gut metagenome | biome: human gut; feature: human-associated habitat; material: faeces | place: Denmark | collected 2008/2010 ...
GCATTTCAATCCACTTTTTTGCGGTATTTCACTTGGCATTCTTGCGGTGAGCAACTATAATTAGTCTGATAAGTTAGCCATCAACTCCGTCCGTTCCTCCTCGCTCAAGCCTTTCAGCATCTCAAGCAGGGCTTTCTTATCTACCACAGGAGTACTTTCTTTCGACTTCTCATTGAGTAGATAATGGTTATACTCCAGCATCTTTGCAAGCGGATAAGCACCGATATAATTGGAAGTAATGTCACCGCCGCCACTATGCCCCATGCTGTCGCTTATATATTTATAAGGTACGACACCAGAGTTATTGAGGTTGGTAGCGAAGCTGTGCCTTGCCCAAGTGGGTGATGGCACCTGTTCCATATCCAATAGTTTGGCAACTTTTGCCATGTGCTCACGTATATATCTGTTGTAGCGTTGGATAACCCATATCTCTTGTTCTGGTGTGATTAACTCACTCATGATGGGGAATACCCTTCGCCCAAGTTTTGGGACATTGCCATACCGGTTGAGTATCTCTTGAATCTCTGGAGTAACAGGAAATATCACTTCGCTGGCACTCTCGTTCCGTTCACGGGTTTTGTGGCGAAGAAAACGAAGCTGTTTGCCATGAGTGGCATAGTATAGTTCATCATAAGTCAGTCGGAGTGTATCTGCAAGGTTCTGCCCATTGCCCAGATACATAAAAAGGAATAGTCCAAGGTCGCGAAATATGGCATACTTCTCTCTGCCGAGGAACAGTTCGTTTCCATCTTTGTCTTTTGCCTCGTCAGCTTTCCAAAAGTCATAGAGCTTCCGCATGGTAGCCACGTCAAGAAACTCATGTTTACGGCTCTGCGCTTTGTTGTAGCCCGTGTCCTTAAACATTTCTTTGGTATCACCTTTCATCAGTCCGTTAGCGATACACATATTGATAATGGTTCTTAGACTACGGAGTGCGATAGCAATAGTGGTGGTGCTCAATTCATTCTTCTTCATGTTTTTTACCCACTTCAAGATAAAGTCACGGTTAATATCTGCAAACGATACATCCGTTCCCAAATCTTTCACAAAGCGATTGCGTACATCCTTACTACAACGAGCGGAACCCACCTTACCTTCATTGGTCTTAGATTGAATGTACGAATCCCAAACAGTGATGATGGTGCTATCATCGTCTTTCTTGCCTTGGAACCTATCTTGCAACTTGCGAAGAGAGAAATTGTTTTCTGAAATCAGTTGATTAGCCATCTGCTCCACTCTGTCCATCAGATTCTTCATATCGTTACGCTCCGCTAATTGGATGCGCCGACCGCTTTTCTCATAATCGCAAAGAACCAACCATTCTTCCATAGTGTATGATTTTCCTAAGCGCAGGAAAATCTTTTGTCCACCATGACACACACGCACAGCTACTGGAAGCGGTTGCGAATAGTCGCCCGCTTTTCGTATGTCAAGAGTCAGCGAACCATACACATTGCCATTCGCAGCCGTAAATTTCGCAAGGCATTTTTCTCCTCTTGCATTGGATTTTCCGTTCTTCTTTGCCATTTCGGTGACCTTATTCGTTTTTTCAATCTCCATAATGCACTTATTTATAGTTAATATTCTGCTCGTTTTGGTGACCTTCAGGTGACCTTTTCGCACGAAAACCACTGCAAATATACGCATTTCCCTGCAAACAACAAAACGTGTTAGATGCTGATTATCAGTACAATTACACTTTATGCAATCCTATGAAATAATCCACAAAAAGACTTGATCTGATTGTCGTCGTTGCGGTATTGGCCGCCGTAATTGGTGGCGTCCCAGTTGCCCTGCATCTGTTGCGTCAGCGGGCTCATGTATCGGTTGCAAATCGAGCCGATGTCCATACTGCCCCATTGCCTGAGTTCGATGCCGGTGAGCTGGAAGTTCGGATTCAGGTTGGCGGATTTGGTAGGATCGTTGTTCAGATCCTTGTCCACGCACGAACCCAGTAGCAGGAGCGATAAGATGAGCAGTATATTGATTGGTTTCATGTTGATTAGAATTTGAGGTTAATGTTGAATCCGAAACTGCGGCGCGAGGGCAGCGAGCCGTACTCGATTCCTTTTCCGTTGCCGTTGTTGTAGTTGGAGTCGGGGTCGATGTTCGGAACGTTCTTGAAGATGATCAGCGGGTTTCGGGCTACGAACGACAGGGTCAGTCCGTCCAGCGCCTTTCCGATCATCCTCCGCGGGAAGCTGTAGCTGAGCGTCATTTCGCGGATCTTGACGTAGGAGTTGTCCAGCACGAAGAACTGGGGAATGTTGTTGGAGATGAAGTTCCAGTAGCTTTCCGGGTTGCAGTAGCGGGTATTGGGCGCCCAGCTGATCGTGCCGTCGTCGTTTTTGACCTGAACTACGCCATCCACCAAATAGCCTCCCGTAGGATTCCATGCTGCCGTTTCGAGTCCGGCGGCAAGGCGTCCTTCTTCGGACTGATACCAGCCGTCCCGTCCTTTGAGCGTCTTTTTGGAGCGTCCGGAGCTGTAGGTGCCCCGCATGGTCGAGGTGTAGAGGTCCGCGCCGACTTTGATGTCGAAGATGGCGCTGAGGTTCCAGTTCTTGAACCGGACGTTGGTGTACATGCCGCCGGTGAATTTCCAGTGGGCGTTTCCCAGCGCGGTGTAGTTGTCGCTGACCGAGGGGATGCCGGTGGTCGGATCGACGATGATGTCGCCGTTTTCGTTGCGTTTGTAATCCTTGCCCATGATCGTGCCCAGCTCTTCGCCCACCACGGCCATGACGCGGACGCCCGCTGCGCCTACCCATTCGGCGTTCTCCACCTCGTACATCTGCGATTCGCCCAGCGAGTGCACCTTGTTGGAGTTGCGCGCGAAGTTGAAGCCCAGATCCCACTGCCAGTTCTTGGTCTTTACGGGAATGGTGTTGAGCTTGATCTCGATGCCTTTGTTGGTGAGCACGCCCGAATTGAGCAGGGCGGTCGAATAGCCGGTGCTGATGGAGGTGTTGACGTGGCGGATCTGGTCGCGGCTGGTCTGGCTGTAGTATGTAAAGTCGAGCACGATGCGCTTGTTCAGGAAGTAGAGCTCGGTGCCGACCTCCCACGAACGGGTCCGGGTCGGTTTGAGATCGCGGTTGGGTACGGTCGAGTTGGAGATCTGACCCGACGATACGCCGCCGACCGGATGCGGATAAAGTGCGTAGTTGAGCGACATCTGATAGGGGCTGGTGTCATTGCCGACCTCGGCCCACGAAGCGCGCACCTTGCCGAACGACAGGATTTTGGATACGCTCGACGGTAACAGTTCGGAGAAGATGAAGCTGCCCGATACCGACGGATACACGTACGTGTTGTTGATCAGCGTGGAGGTGTTGTCGGCCCTGACGGTGACGTCCAGATAGGCGAAATTCTTATACCCCAGATTGACCATGGCGTAGGCCGAGTTGATTTGTCTCTGGTAGGGCGATTCGACGATCGTCTTGTCGGAGAAACTGTTGATTTTCTTGATTTCGGGTTCGGCCATGTCCTTGCCCGTGATCGTGGTCTGGAAGTTGTCCACACGGTAGAGGTTCAATCCGGCCGTTCCGACCAGACTCATGTTTTTGCCCAAGTTGGTGCTGTAGGTGAGCACCGCGTCCGCGTTGATCGTGCGGTTGCTGTTGGTCTGGGTCTTCAGATAGCCCGATTCGTGGCTCGGCGTGGAGATCGGCGCGAAGTCCTCGAAACTGAACTCGGTGATGTCGGCGCCTCCGGAGAGCTTGAATTTCAGCTTGTCGGTGATCTTGTATGAGATGCTGGCCGAGGAGATCAGACGGTTCTTTTTGGAGGTGTTGCTCATCTCGTTGATGATCCAGTAGGGATTGACCCGGTTCACGTCGCCGTTCCAGTTGTAGTATTTTCCCTCCTCGTCCTTATAGTTGTCCCGCAGCAGGTAGAGGTCGTAAGTCGAAGGCAGCGAGGAGAGGTTCTTGCCCTCGTTGTTGCGGTCCCCTGCCAGAGCGGGACGGTTGTTCACTTTCTCGTAGACGTAGTTTACTTTTACGTCCACGTCGATCTTCCGCCCGATTTTGGTGTTGGTGCGGACCGTGAACGTGCTGCGGTTCATGCCTGAGTTCGGCACGATATCCCGGTTACGCAGATCGGAATAGGAGAGTCTGATGCCGGCATCCTTGTAAATCTTGTTGAGCGTGATGCTGTTGTTGGCCGTGACGCCGAGCCGGAAGAAATCCTCGATGCCGTGGTTGGAGATGGTGTAGGGACGCAGTACGTTGTCGAAATACCATATTTTCAGATTCTTGTCGATTTTTGGGCCCCAGCTTTTCGAGGAGTTCGAGCGGTCGTCGATCGTTCCGTAGATGCGGCCGTTGGATCCCTGTCCATATATATATTGTACGTCGTCGAAGCGTGTCAGCTGCTGCTCTACGGTCGTGGTGGAGTTGATCTCCACGCCGAGGGACTGTCCTTTGCGGGACGAGGCCTTCTTCGTGGTGATCATGATGACGCCGTTGCCGGCCTGCGAGCCGTACAGGGCCGATGCGGCGGGGCCTTTCAGTACGGAGATGTTCTCGATGTCGTCGGGGTTGATGCTCGAAATGCCGTCTCCCAAGTCATATCCGCCGTCCTTGTTCGCACTGCCGAAATTGGTGTTGTCGATGGGCATTCCGTCCACTACGTACAGCGGCTGGTTGTTTCCCGTGAGCATCGAGCTGCCTCGGATCTCCACATGGGAGGAGCCGCTGGGGCCTCCGGCGGTCTGGCTGATGATCAGGCCCGGTTCGCGTCCCGCCAGCGAGTTGATGACGTTCAGCTCCCGCACCTTTTCGAACGCTTCGCCTTTGATGTCTCCTACCGAGTATCCCAGCGATTTGCGTTCACGGGTCATGCCCAGCGCGGTGACCACGACGTCTTGGATCGTCTCGCTGGTCGTTTCGAGCTTGATGGTGAGGTTGGTCTGGGTTCCCACCTTAACCTCGGCTGTTTTGTAGCCGAGGAACTTTACTTCGAGGATCGATGCCGGGGTTACCTGAATCGTGAATTTTCCCGCAGTGGTTGTCGTTCCGGTTGTCGTTCCCTGAACGATGACGGTGGCGCCGCTCACCGGATTGTCGTTTTCGTCGGTAACCATACCGGACACAGTTCTCTTTTGGGTGTTACCCCCCCCCTGCCCATAGGCGGGACTCCCGAAAATCATTGCGCAAAATAACGGAAGCGCAGTGTAAATCAATAATAGTCGAATTTTGTTCATCGGGTTAATAATTTAAGTTGGTTTTTATAAAATGGGTTTTTCGCTCGGATTTTTTTGCCGTTAGCTAAATAAGCCTTTTTTTGGTTTAAATAGTGACTGAATATTGTATTTGTATGAAACAAAATTGCGATTTACTTAATTTTGTAAGATATTTATAGGTTTGTATAATTATGTGGCATATGGAGAGACGAAATTCGGCTTATCTTTAAAATATTAAAAATAAAGAAATAGAGAGACGACTTTATCGGTGGAAAAGATGGGCGGACGGATTCATATTTGGATGGCTTGTGTCGTGACGGCGTTCTTTGCGGTCGCAAGGGCGAATGCCGGAGCATATACGTTTAAAAGTTATCAGGTCGAAAACGGCCTTTCGCAAAACAGCGTGCTTTCCATCCTGCAGGACCGGGAGGGATTCATGTGGTTCGGTACCAAGGACGGACTCAATTGTTTCGACGGTTATTCGTTCAAGGTTTATCGCCGTCAGAGCGGCGTGGAGACCTCGCTGGGCAATAATTTCGTGTTTTCGCTCCGTGAGGATTCCCACGGCCGGTTCTGGGTGGGAACGGGCCGGGGCGTCTGGCTGTTCGACAAGGAGCGTGAGACGTTCCGCAAGTTTCGCGTCGAGGTTTCGGGCCGGGATATCCTGACCGCGCAGATCAGTGCGATCATGGAGGACGATGCTGGCGACATATGGCTGGCGACCCACGGGCAGGGGCTGTTCCGGATCGACAGGAATCTGGCGTGTACGCACCATTTCCAGACTCCGCAGATTCCGTCCAATTTCATCGGGTCCGTCGTTCAGGACAAGATGGGCGGCATTTGGGTGGGAACCGTCGGCAAGGGAATCGTGATGCTCGATCCCGCGACTTCGCGGGTCGATTCGCTGCCCGAATATGTTTCGGAGGGAATCCGGGACAAAGTGATTTCGAGCCTTTATTGCGACGACAACAACAATGTCTGGGTCGGCACGTCGAAAGAGGGGCTGCATTGTATCAACAACCGTGCGCTGCGGGTGCAGCACTACCTCGACAAATCGATTCTGAACATCCGGTCGATTACGCAGTATCTCGATGACGTAATCGTTATGGGGTCGGACAACGGGCTGGTCATGCTCGACACCTCCACCGGCGAATATCGCCTGACCAACAAGTCGCTCAACAGCAATCTGTCCGACAATTCGATCTTCTCGATTATCCGTGACCGGGAGAATTCGCTTTGGATAGGCACCTATTTCGGCGGCGTGAACTATTATTCCCCGTTGATCAATCGTTTCGAGCATTATTATTCCAGTAACGGGCATCGCAATTTCAACGGGAACATCGTCAGTCAGATCCGGCAGGACAAGAACGGGAAGATCTGGATAGGAACCGACGACAAGGGACTGAGCCTGTTCGATCCGCAGACCGGACAATTCGAGCCGAGTGCGTTGTGCGGAAAGGTCACCTACCACAACGTGCAGGCGATTCTTTGCAATGACGACTACCTGTGGGTGGGCCTTTACAACAAGGGAATCAACCGGATCGACTTGAAAACGGGCCGCGTGAAAAACTATGTCAGCCGTCCCGGAGACAGCACGGGCATCGACGACAGCAACATATTCGCCATCACACGGCTCTCCACGGGAGAGCTGCTCTTCGCCACGCCGATCGGGGTGAACGTCTATAACGCCGCAGAGGATAATTTTACGCGGATTCCGCAACTGGTCAATGTCTTTGTGAAATCCATTTTGGAGGATTATCTGGGCAATCTCTGGTTCGCCACCAACAACGAGGGAATCTGGTGCCGGACCAAGAGCGGTCAATGGTGCCGCTACGTCAACAATCCCGCGGACTCCAATTCGTTGAGTTATAATGCGGTGAATTATATCTACGAGGACCGGAAGAACCGGCTCTGGTTCTGTACGGACGGCGGCGGGGTGTGCCTGTGGAATCACCGGGACAAGACGTTCCGGACGATCGACGAAAACCGGGGGCTGCCCAACAATGTGGTCTACGCGATCGTCGACGATTTGAACGGGCATCTCTGGGTCAGCACCAACAAGGGACTCGCGGCGATCAGCGAGGAGGACTGGACCGTCAGGACCTACAACTCTTCGCAGCGGATACAGAACGTACTCTATAATTACAATGCCGTGCTCCGGGACCGGGACAATTATCTCTATTTCGGCGGCGTGAACGGCTTCGTCCGTTTCGATCCGCGGGAAATCACGCCCAACGATTTTACTCCGGCGGTCAAGATCACGGCGGTGAGCGTGCTGAACCGGGATATTCCCGTATCGGAGGACGGGGACAAACGGTTTGTGCTCAAACGCAATCAGTCCACCTTCCGGTTCGACTTCGTGCTGTTGAGCTACGTTTCGCCGCCGGATAATCTCTATGCCTATAAACTGGAGGGCTTTGACCGGGACTGGACTACGGTGCAGGGTTATCCGCACGCCCATTACATGAATATCCCTTCGGGAAAATACAGGTTCCGGGTCCGGGCCGCCAATAGCGACGGGGTATGGAACGACCGAAGCGACGAAATAGAAATCGTTGTCAAACGTCCGTTCTTTTCTTCCGTGGCGATGCTCGTGCTCTATACGGCGTTGCTGCTGGCCGGAATCTGGTTCTGGGTCCGAAGGTTCAGGTCCCGCGTCAAGGCCCGGAGCGAGAAGAAGTTTCTGGAAGACAAGATCAACTTCTTCACCAACATCGCCCATGAGATACGCACTCCGCTGTCGCTGATTACGGCGCCGCTCGAAAATATCATCAAATCCGGTGACGGCACCGTGCAGACGAGAGACAATCTGCACGTGATCGAACGCAATTCCAACCGCCTGCTCGAACTTGTCAATCAACTGCTCGATTTTAGAAAGATCGAGGAGGAGATGTTTATCCTCAACCGGGAGAGGACGGATATCAACGGTATTGTCCGCAAGGTGTACGCGCAGTATGAGTACGAGGCGCGGGCCAAGAACATAGACCTGCGGATCGAGCTTCCCGGAGAGGAGGTCGGGTGTCTTGTCGATGCGGAGGCGATTTTCAAGGTGATCAGCAACCTGATGTCGAACGCCATGAAGTTTACCCGCGACACGATCTGGCTGGAGTTGTGCCGGGACGAGGGTACGGCGGTGGTCCGGGTGCGCGACAACGGGGCCGGACTCGATGACCGGGATGCCGGCAGGATATTCGATCCCTTCGTGCAGGGCAGCAACAATACGCTGAGTGCCGGTTCCGGAATCGGACTCGCGCTTGCGCAGGCGCTGGCAAGGAAAAACAAGGGCGAAATCGAACTTGACCGCAGCTGCGGTCAAGGCGCCGTGTTCGTACTGACGCTTCCGCTGGCCGAAGCCGCTGCGGACGAATCTTTGGCCAAGCATGCGACTCATTCGTTCGGAGGCGCCGCCGAGGACAATCGCCAGCGGATTCTGGTCGTCGAGGACAACGATGAGCTGCGGGAATTCATATGCCGCAGCCTGAGCGATCAGTATACGATTGCCAGCGCCGTTGACGGAATGCAGGCGCTCAAGGTTTTGGATAACGAAGGGGTGGTGGACCTCGTTATCTCGGATGTCATGATGCCCCGGATCGATGGATTGGAATTGTGCAAAAGGATCAAGAACGATCCGGCCTATTCGCACATTCCGGTCATTCTCCTCTCCGCAAAGGTAGACCAGTCGGTTAAGATCAAGGGGTTCGAACAGGGCGCCGACGTGTACATCGAGAAGCCGTTCTCGATGGACCAGCTCAAGGCTCAGATAGGCAGTGCGATCGAGAACCGGATGAGGTTGAGGGACAATTTTGTCCGTTCGCCGCTGCAATACCTCCGGGAGAACCACGGCGGCTGCGACATCCAGTTCCTCAACAAACTGAACGATACGATTCTCTCCAACCTGACCAATACCGAATTCTCGATAAACGGGCTGGCTGAACTTTTTTGCATGAGCCGGTCCAGCCTGCATAAGAAGATCAAGGCGCTGACGGGGCTGACTCCCAACGACTACATCAAGCTGATCCGGTTGAACAAGGCGGCGGAGCTGCTTTCTTCGGGGAGCTACAAGGTGAACGAGGTGTGCTATCTGGTCGGGTTCAACACTCCGTCGTATTTTGCGAAGTGTTTTTATAAACAGTTCAACAAGCTGCCCAGTTCGCAGCTCGACTGATTGTGCGGGCAGTTTGACCGCCGTTCTTTGTATTGTGCAATAACGTTGTATATGTGGCGCAGATATTGGTAGGCGCGGATCGCCGTGCCGGTTATATTTGCACGGCCGTCTGTATGATGGCGAGTGTACTAACCTAAATGATCTGTAGATTTATGAAAAGAATTGCATTAGCGGCGTTTTTGTTTGTGACGCTTGTTCTTTCTGCCGCAGAGCCGGCTCCTACGCTCAGGCGCAATACGGTGGACGAGGTGATCGCCGCCATGACGCCTGAGGAGAAGGTGCTCATGGTGATCGGCAACAAAAACAACGACCGGCGCAGGTATATCGGCGAAGGTTCCACTTGGTATTGCGCAAGGCTCGGTCTGATGCCGACCGTCATGTGCGACGGTCCTGCCGGAGTGCGCATGAAACCCTTCCGGGACGGCGACTCTACCAAAGCCTATTACAGCACCGCTTTCCCCACAGCCACCGCGCTGGCCGCTACGTGGAATACCGAATTGGTGGAGACGGTCGGTGACGCGATGGGTAACGAAACGCTTGAATACGGTGCCGACGTGCTTCTGGCCCCTGCGATGAATATTCAGCGCGATCCGCTGTGCGGACGGAATTTCGAGTACTATTCCGAAGATCCGCTTCTGTCGGGGAAAATGGGCGCCGCGATGGTGCGCGGGATTCAGTCGCAGGGCGTCGGGACTTCGGTCAAGCATTTCGCGGCGAACAATCAGGAGAGCAACCGCAAGGGTGTCAATGCCGTGATCAGTCAGCGGGCGCTTCGGGAGATTTACCTGCGCGGCTTCGAGATCGCGATCAGGGAGGCTGCGCCGTGGACCGTCATGTCGTCCTATAATCGGCTTAACGGGGTGTACGCCTCCCAGAACCGCGACCTGCTGACCACGGTGCTGCGGGACGAATGGGGCTTCGACGGAATGGTGATGACCGACTGGTTCGCCGGCGACGACGGGGTGGCTCAGATGAAGGCGGGCAACGATATCATCATGGGCGGCTTCCCTCACGGTCATTACAAATACCGTCAGCCCGAAATTCTCAGCGCGCTTTCCGACAAGACGCTCGATGAGGAGGTTCTTGACCGGAATATCCGCCGGATACTCGGCTTCGTCAAGAAAACGCCCTCTTATAGGGAATACGCCTGCTCCCTGAAGCCCGATCTTGCGCGGCATGCACAGGTCGCTCAGCGTGCTGCGGACGAAGCGATGGTGCTGCTGAAAAACGACCGGAATACGCTTCCGGTCAGAAAACCGAATCGGGTTGCGCTTTTCGGCAAGACGTCCTATGATTTCATAGCCGGAGGTACGGGCAGCGGCGAGGTGCATTACGGTCATGCGGTATCCCTCAAAGAGGGGCTGTCGAACGTCGGGTTCCGGATTTCGTCCGCTGCGGACCGTTTCTACACCCGGTTCGTCGATTCGGTGTTTGCTGCCGGCGGGCACAAGAAATATGCGGTAACCCGCTCTCAGGAACCTCGGATCGACAAGGCTCTCGTCGAAGCGGAGGCGAAGGTTACGGACATGGGAGTCGTGACTCTCGGCCGGTTGTCCGGAGAGGGCGTGGACCGTAAGGAAGAGGGTTACTTCACCCTGACCGACAATGAAAAGGAACTGCTCGGAGCCGTGTGTTCGGCCTATCATGCACTCGGAAAAAAAGTGGTTGTCGTACTCAATATCGGAGGGGTGATCGAAACGGCTTCGTGGAAAGAGCTGCCCGACGCGATCCTGCTCTCGTGGCAGACGGGTCAGCAGGGCGGCGCTGCCGTTGCCGAGCTGCTTCGGGGAACCGTCAATCCTTCCGGAAAGCTGCCCGTGAGCTATCCCGTTTCATATGCCGACGTTCCGTCGTCGAAATCGTTTCCGGGAATTCCCGCCGACCTGCCGGTCAACTCCTACTATAACGAGGGTGTGTATATCGGCTACCGCTATTACACGACGTATGATGTCCCTGTGTCCTATCCGTTCGGTTACGGGCTTTCTTACACTCGGTTCGAATATTCCGACCTGACGCTGAGCAGCGATTCGTTTCCGGGACGGATCGATGTCTCGGTAAAGATCTCCAACACGGGCAAAGTCGCCGGAAAAGAGGTCGTTCAGCTTTATCTGACGGCGCCGGCCGTCTTGCAGGACAAGCCGGAGCGGGAATTGAAAGGTTTTGCCAAAACCCGGCTTCTTGCGCCCGGTGAGAGTCAGGTGCTTACCTTTACGCTCGATCCCCGTTCGCTTTGCTCCTTCCGCAGCGGCATCAGCAGCTGGGTGGCCGAGGCCGGGCGTTACGAGGTGAAGATCGGCGCTTCGTCGCAGGATATCCGTCAGCGAGCCTCCTTTACGCTCGGAAAGGAGCTGGTCGTCGAGAAACTGCACGATGTCCTCGCCCCCAATGTGCCGATTAAGGATATGGGGACGACCTCGGCAAAAGTCCTTGGAACGGATCAGCCTTTCGACCACTACCATGAACTGGATTATAAATTCAACTGGCACTGGTAACTTTCCGTTCCCGTTCGTTCGGGGACGGCTCTGCGCCCGAATTGTTCCGCCCCGTCTCCGCACTTTCTTCCTGAAAAGCAAAACCGCGTTAGAAACGATTCTAACGCGGTTTTCAGTGCCCAGGACAAGACTCGAACTTGCACGAACTAAACGTTCACTACCCCCTCAAAGTAGCGTGTCTACCAATTTCACCACCTGGGCCTTACCTCCGAATTTCGGATTTCGGGTGTGCAAATATAGGGTATAAATTTTAATCCGCCAAATTTTCAGGACGGTTAATGGCAATTTTTGTGCTTCTTCGGTTCTCTTATTCGGAAACGGGGCCGTTTCTCCGCCCTGCGGCGGCAAGGCGGGCCGGCCGGCCGACCTGCGGTACGACGTGCATCGAATCCTCCGGCGGCGCCCCGGAACTACTCCCCGTGCTGCGGGGAGAGGACGAGCATGCCTGCGGGTCTTCGCGCGTCTTCCGGCAGCGAGACACCCGCTATCGGCGCGATGCCTGCGGCGCTCCGGCCCGGAGCGGGCGTGTAGGTGCGGCCCGTAATCAGGCTCAGGGCCTTGGCGAGCATCGGCTCCTCAGGTCCGAAATCCACCAGTCTGTTGTTCCAGTCGGCGACCGCATAATTGACCGCGAGTCCGGCCGGATTCACCGTCTCCTTTTTGGCGTTGTAGCCTTCGAACGTGATCGGGGCCAGTTCGTACGAATAGTCGCCGTCGTCGAACTTGTCGATCTCCATGCCCACGTTCTTGCCGTTGGTCTTCTCGCCGATCAGCGTCACGCCGACGTCAATTCCCCTCAACCCGTTGATGACCGCCTAGCTCGACGACGCCGTGCTGCCGGTCGTCAGCACATAGATTCTCGGCAGGTCGAGGGCGTACTGCTTGAGGTCCGCCCCGTAGTAGTCGCCGTAGCTGAAATTCTCGTAAAAGAGCGCTTTCTCCCGATCGTACGTATTGCCCGTCTGCTTCTGGGTTTTCGCCGGATCGGCCATGCGGCTGTCGTTGTAGCGGTAATACTGGAAAACCTTGCCGTCGCATTTTTCGCCTGCGATGCACGTCGCCAGCATCTTTGCCGAAATCACGTGTCCGCCGCCGTTGTAGCGCAGGTCGAGTACCAGATCGGTGATTCCCGCGTCGCGGAACTTCCGGAGGGAATCCAGCAGGTCGTCGTCATATGCCGCGTCGAACCCGTTGTAGACCATGTAGCCGATCTTGTGCTCACCCTCCTCGATGACCTCCGCGCGGAGCACCGGGTTCGGGTAGAGCCGTTCCGCCGTGAGGGTGGTCTCTTCACCCGTCTCCCGGACTTTGAAGAGGACCGACGCGGCTCCCGAAGGGCTTGTCAGTCGCTTGTATACGGGGGTGTATTCGCTCTCCGAATCGGCGATCTCGGCGCCGTCTATCTCCGAGAAGATCGTACCCCGTCTGAATCCCGCCCTGTCTGCCGGGGAGCCGGGATATACCGCCATCACGTAAAACCCGGCCTTCCCCGTGTTGGAGAACCGGACCACCCCCAGCCGGGCGAATCCGAACCCGTATTCCGTCTCCTTGCGGACGCCGTGATTGACGCCGCGCGTTTTCGGCCCCGTGGCCGCGCGGCTCCGGGCTTTGCGGGTGATGTAGGAGTAGAGTTTGTAATAATTCTGTCCCGTGCCGTTCGTATACCTCTTTTTGTCGAGGGTGTTGGAGGTCATCCCCAGCAGGGTCCTCGTCAGGAAGTTGTCATTGTCGGCGGCGTATTCGATCGTCAGGTCGCGGGTCATCTGCCCATACTCGCTGTTCCATAGATAGCGTTCAGCCAGATAGCTGTCTATCTTGTCGTTGTACGACTCCGTGGTTCCCGTGCCGCCGTTCCCGGCCGTATCTTTGGCGCAGGAACCCGCCGCCAGCGCCGAAAGGAGCGCCGCGGCCCATGCGCAGTGAATTATTCTCATCTGTCGAATTTTTTATCCGCTAAAGGTAGCGATATTTTTCTATTTCCTCTTGCCGAAGTCCATTTCGCCGAACAAATAGCCCGCCCCGCCGATGCGACCGATCACGAACAGCACGTAACGGATATCCACGGCTATGTTGCGGCAGATCGTCTCGTCGAAGGCCACGTCGCTCATCGTCGAACGCCATGTGCGGTCGAAGTTCACGCCGACCAGCTCGCCCCGTGCGTTGAGGATCGGCGATCCGGAGTTGCCGCCCGTGGTGTGGTTCGTAGCGAGGAAGCAGACGGGCACCGTCGTGCGGCCGTCGATCCGCGTGGCCCAGCGTCCGTACTCCTTCGAGGCGTGGATGTCGCGCAGCGCCTGCGGAATGTCGTAGTCGTAGATGTCGGGGTTGTCCTTGGCGATGATGCCGTCGATCGTGGTCCGGGGCTTGTGATACTCGCCGTCGGCGTATTCGTACCCCGCCACGTGTCCGTAAGCCACGCGCAGGGTCAGGTTGGCGTCGGGGAAGAACGCCCGCCCGGCATCCCACTCGCGCAGTCCCTTGATGTAGGCGGTGTAGAGTTCGTTGAGCCGTGCGCTGTTGAGGTTGCGCAGCGAGCGGGTGCCCAGCAGCCATTCGATATGGTCCTGCATCCGTTTGGCGCCTCTGGCCAGCGTATTGACCGCCGTGGTGTCGGAGCCTTCCCATACGTCGCTGAAAATCCGTTCGGCGAAGGCTTCGGGCGATCCTGCGGCCGCTGTGCCCGCGAGGAACTCCGGCGCCTGATACTGGACCGGACAGCGGCGCGCGTACTCGCCGAAGAGGTATCTGTAAAGGGCGCGCTCGGTCGCTTCGCGCTGTGCGAAGACCGCTTCGGCCCGCTCCGCGGCGGTGTAGCGTTTGGGCAGGGCGTCGAGCGTCTCGCGGGTGATCTCGCGTGCGAAGTAGGCGTCCGCGATGCGGGCGTATTCGGCCTTCAGGTCGGCCACGACGCTGCGGTATTCGGGTTTGTCCTGCGCCCACGCCGCGAAGTCCTCTTCGTAGGCGCGCTTCGAAGCCACCGTGCCCAGCCGGTTGATGCCCAGCACTTCGCCCTGCCATTTCTTCCATGCGTTGGCGATCGAGGCGTGCTTGGCGGCGTAGTGGATGCGCAGCGCCGGATCGCTCTGCTGCGCCGCCGAGATGATGTCGAGACGGCCCGTGCGGACGGCGATTTTCGCCGGGTCCGAACGCTCGGCGATGTAGGCCACGGCGTAGGAGAGAATGTACTCCTGCGTGTTGCCGGGGAAGCCGTAAATCATCGTGAAGTCGCCCTCTCCGACTCCGGCGGTTGAGATTTTGAAATGCCGCTTGGGTTTGTAGGGCACGTTGTCGGGCGAATAGGCCGCGGGTTTGTTGTCTCTGCCGGCATAGATGCGGAACAGCGAGAAGTCGCCCGTGTGGCGGGGCCAGATCCAGTTGTCGGTGTCGCCGCCGAACTTGCCGATCGACGAGGGCGGGGCGGCCACCAGACGCACGTCGTCGAACTGCTCGTAGACGAACAGGAACTGCTGGTTGCCGTAATACATCTGCTCCACGGCGGCCTTGTAGCCCTTGCCTTCGGCCTCGGCCCTGCGGACGATCTCCTCCTGCGTCTGGCCTGCGGCCAGCCGGTCGGTCACCTCCTCCATGCGGACGAGGAATTTCACGTTGAGCTTCTCGTTGGGCAGCTCTTGGGCGCGCGACATGGCCCAGAATCCGTGGGTCAGGTAGTCGTGCTCGACGCTCGAATGCGACTGTATGGCGTCGTAACCGCAGTGGTGGTTGGTCAGCAGCAGTCCTTCGGCCGAGATCAGCTCGCCCGTGCAGCCGCCGTCGAACAGCACCACGGCGTCTTTCATCGAAGCCTTGTTGATCGAATAGATGTCTTCGGCCGTGAGCCGGAAACCTTTTGCGCGCATGTCGTCGATGCGCTGCGAAATCAGGCTCGGGAGCCACATGCCCTCGTCGGCGAAAGCCGCGAGTGCGAAAAATGTGCAGAGTAGGGTAAGCAGTGTGCGTTTCATTATTGCAGAAATTTTTCCAATTCGACGTAAACTTTCTGGATGGGCAGTCCCATGACGTTGTAAAACGAGCCGTTGATCTTCTCGATGGCGGCGTAGCCGATCCACTCCTGAATGCCGTAGGACCCCGCCTTGTCGTAGGGGGCGAAGGTGTCGAGGTAGTAGCCGATCTCCTCCTCCGAGAGGGGCCGGAACCAGACGCCGCTTTCGGCCGAGAAGGTGTGCATGCGGCCGGCGGTGCGCAGCGTCACGCCCGAAACGACCGTGTGTCGGCGTCCCGAAAGGCGGCGGAGCATCTGCGCGGCCTGCCCGCGGTCGCAGGGCTTGCCCAGCACCTCGCCGTCGGAGATCACCACCGTGTCGGCCGTCAGCAGAATGTCGCCGGGGCCGAGCGGCGCGGGGTATGCCTCGCTTTTGAGCCGCGAGAGGAACAGCGGCACCTCTCCGGCGGGCAG
>ERZ780086.269-NODE-269-length-15532-cov-2.93632_pt1 | contig 15532 bp, 10 predicted proteins | sample MGYA00511575_ERZ780086 | MGnify/ENA primary metagenome ERZ780086 (study PRJEB29588, sample SAMEA2161917) | human gut metagenome | biome: human gut; feature: human-associated habitat; material: faeces | place: Denmark | collected 2008/2010 ...
TCTTCGACTTGATGGCGACTGGATGGTATATATCATTCGTCACCGTCTGATACACCGTCTTAGGAAATATCTGTAAACTATCCAGCCGAGGGTCTACATATCCGCTCACCACAGCCTGATACGAGCTGTCTCTATATACCACTTGCTTACGATGAAGCAAGGTATCACCTATCCGTGTCGTATCATCCGGCACGAAACGCCAGAACACAGCCATCGGTGCAGAGATAAGCATCGTATCTACCTTGACAACCGTCTTTATCTTCGTCTCGGTACGTATTTCTGCCGACAAAGGCTCGTGCGGACGAAACCAAGCCGCCACACAAGCAATTGCCAGCAATACAACCAATATCCACAGTAACTTTTTCATTCCTCAAACCTTAAATCGTTAATCCGATTCATCCACCCCCGTTTGAATTTATTGTTCGCCGGACGAGAGCGGCATATATCCTCGATGAAATCGAACCGTGCAATCTTAATCATGTCGAACAACTCACGCGGGTTCCTGGCATTCACCGCAGCGAGTGTCTTAGGACCTACTATTCCATCCACAGTAACACCAAGCAAGCGTTGAGGTATCTTTATTCCGTGTGCACCGGATGCCCACACCCAATCAACCAATATATTAGCAACTGATTGCGATTTAATCTCGTCAGCTTTCCATCTGTCCCAATAATGTGGCTTGAGCACCCGGTTAACGACATCCTCACGGGTAAGCAGATGCAAGTCATCCACGTCTATATCACCGTCACCGTCCTTGTCATAGCCGCATGACTTCCACGTACCGATAGTCACACCCATATTCGTAGCACCTCCAAGGTCTGCCGGGTCATTCACGAAACCGCCTTCCCATTTGAGAATCCACGGCGCTAATTTATACACATTCACCATTCTTATTTTCCTCCTTGATTTTTGGTTTTACATAAAAATACAATATATTTGCAAACGCCTTTGTTTAAACTTTAAGTTGTGTAGTATTAAGGGAAAGGGAGTCGTTGTGAAACACCTTCCTTTCCGCGAATCAGTAGCCGTTTTGCGGTTCTCTGTCACCGCATTTCTTCCTCTCACACCGTTTAAGCGCCAGTTCCAGTTTCAGGTCAGAATTAGTCTCCTTCAGTGTAAACAATTCATCCTGCACCTTACGGAGCCGGTCAGTCTGCTCCACAAACCGCTGTTCCTTCTCCGAAAGCTGCTTCTGCAGGAACTCGTTGTACTCCCGTAAAGCCTTGAACTCCTCAACATCCGCATGGGCATCCTCAATACGCGCATTGGTCTTGCGCGACATCCACCACTTAACAAGCTGCTTGATGCCCTCGATGCCACCGAGTGCGGTCACCAACATAATCCAATCATTCATTTCCATTTCTCCCGGTTTAACAATCGATACAAATTATAAGCACCCCCACATAAGCACAAGCAAACGCTGCCATCTCCGCCCAGAACAGCCATTTCCGGTATCTCAACATGATAACAACGGCTATCAACCGCAGGCAAGTACCACATACCGGAGAGACAAACCCAAAGAATTGTAGCTAATCCGGCTATTACTGTCCCTGCATAATGTACTTTGCTCTGAAATTCCTCCTTGAACAGCGGGGCTGTCCCGACGAACATCAGCCCACCGCAAGCAAGAAATGCCAAACATTGCAGGTTCTCCGATGAGCATTCAATCCACACCGGCATAAGCAGCATGGCAGGAACAATCATAGCTATCTGGAACAGCCATGCCGGACGATTCCGCTTCTTCAACTGATAGTAGGTATCAGACAAGCTCCAAGGCACTCCGCACACTCTCACCGCATACATTATGTACATAGTGAGCAAAAACAGCGACATAAAATATAAGTAAATCATAAGCCATCAATTTAAAGGTTGAACACTAATTTTTCAGGATAACCGGAAGTGTAATCATACGCTCCGACCTCCTCTTTCGTAGCAAGTCCCATAACCGCGGCCAGATGTTCCTGCGTGGCATTATAGCATTCCAGGGCATACAGTTCCAGTGCGGCCAGCATCTGCAAGGCAAGAGGAATGGGGATTACATACTTCACGGTATCATACCACAGCACGGTTGTCTCCTTGCCCGCAGCCTGCTCGATAGTGATTGAGTTTGCCAGTCCTAGAAAAGCCACATCCGCTTGCCGCCAAGCGTAAAGGAATTCACGGCATCGGACCCGTCGTAAACAGCAATTTCATTGACCTTCGCGCTCTTCACACCCTCCAAAGTCGGCTCATAGGGAGGGATTAATTCACATTCAAGAATTTCCTTTGCAGACGCTGCCGGATGGGTTTCATAAAATGTTTTTTGTTCCACATTCAACGGTACCCAGGCTCCATTCAGGTAATCCTCATAGGTTGTACCCACTTCATAGTTTCCGTCCAGTTCAAAATCAAGACGGACAACTTTCTCCTCTGAATAAATATGTATATATTGCATTATTGTTAAAGCCTATTTTTATTCATTATGATAAATCGGTAATTCGCTCTAATACCTGATGTAAGCGGTGCCGTATTTATTTCAGTAAATGAGCCCAGATAATCCGAAGATTTGAACATACGATACGGAGAAGAACTTTCCTGTGCTATCGCATACTTTCCGTCAGACGAAAGCCCCAAAGCAAAGCTATTGCCAATAACGGAATGCTTCAATGCCCAGGTTTTTCCGTAATCGGCGGATATACGTGCACCGGAATAAGAGTACCCTCCCTCTATAACCATATATTTCCCGTCATAGGATATGGCCAATGTACGGGCAGAGAAACTCGAATCGGTAATTTTAGTCCACGTCTTCCCATAATCCCCGGAATAATAGGCATAGTATAACTTTGATGAACTCTCCCTGTTGCAGCAACACAACATGTATTTGCCGTCACCGGAAATGGCAATCTTTGTGATAGGCCCCCTGAATATTTCACTGCTGAAAGTTTCTCCATAATCGGAAGATATAAACAGCTCATGGGTAGTATAATAGGGAGAATTTGACGCATATGCCACTACGTATCTGCCGGAATGGGACATTTCCACCCCCATGAGAGGCACGGTATTGTCTTTTAATCCATTGGAGACCCGCCATGTCTTCCCATAATCCCCGGAAAGCATCAAATCATATTTGTTATTGCTATTCTGACACACAACAGCGACCAGATTCCCCCTGCCGTTGCAGGCTATCGAGTATACGGAATAGCAATTATCAGGCTTGAAAGGTTCTGCCGTCTCCAGAAAATCCGTAGAACGCAATAATCCCACATTTGCCATATAGCACGAGCAATAGATATGCCTGCCGTCTCCGGACATGGCAATCCTCGTTCTATCGTTGCTGAAAAAGTATTCGTTTACATTAGGAAGGTCGGAAGGTTGTCTTCTGGTCCATGTCATTCCACAATCCTTGGAAATATCTATTAAGGCTCTACTGTCGGAGAATGCAATCACATACTGACCGTCCTTTATATTATTGCTTCGTCTTTTTAATACACTCATAAACCTTAGTCCCTTGTTTTTACGGATATTGAATAGGCGCCAGCGGCATAGCACCAGATACTAATCTCAAAGATATCTCCAGCGGAAACACTGATTGAAGTACCGGACATCGAAGTGAACGCGCCGGTATTGGGTATCGGCTGGGGGGAAGCCGCCGATGCGACGCAGCGGATATACAAGTCATTGCCCACTGACATTCCGGAAGCAAGGCTGATGTTCGTGGCAGAACCCAACCTTGCAGTGATACTTCTCTTGGAAATTGGCAGGGAGGCCAGTGTCGTGACCGTATTCGCACCGGTGACTGTCGGGTCACCGACACCTTGCGGCCCTTGTGGTCCTTGCGCACCAGTCGCCCCTTTAGGTCCAGTAGCTCCGGTAGCACCCTTCAGGTTCTTGAAAGCAAAGGAAAAGGTTCTGGCCAATGCGGTACCACCGAGAGAAACGGTCACGGAGGGCGTACCGATGTTGGCGTCAACCGTAGCAGTAGCACCGGTAATACTGGCACTTGCACCTGCTGCACCCGTGGCACCAGTAGCACCGGTAGCGCCTTTTGCACCCGTATCACCTTTGTCTCCTTTATCGCCCTTTGGACCTTGTATTCCTTGTGCACCAGTGGCGCCTTTTGCACCAGCAGGACCGGTAGCACCAGTATCACCTTTTACTCCTTGCGGTCCTGTGGCACCGGTATCACCTTTCATGCCCTGTGGACCTTGTACGCCTTGAGGACCTTGCGCTCCCGTATCCCCCTTCTCGCCTTTATCGCCCTTTGGACCTTGTAATTGTCCTTGACTTTGCCAATCACCGTTATACCAGGCATAATATGTATAAGGCAATGCAGTTCCAACGGAATAGAAACCAGTGATGTTTGACCCGTCAGGTACAGCAGTCTTTAAGGCATCAAGCGTATCGTAACGTCCAAGAAGGGTGATTGTATCTCCCGGCTTGCCTTTCACATAGATATCCGTCTTAACGTATTCTTTAGCGCTCTTATCCCATTGGTATACATAGTGGTCTGCACCGATGTAGGTAGGATGTTCTGCCGTATCAGTAGCATTCGCAGTAGCCGTCTCCGATTCCTGCTTGAGGGCAGCAAATTCAGTGACACGGGTACTTTCAGCATTTACACGGCCACTTTCAGCATTTACGCGTCCGGTTTCGGCTGTTTGGCGGTTAGTTTCCGCACTATTACGTGTATCCTCAGCAGTGCTTCGGGCATTCTCAGCAGTAACGCGCTTACCTTCTGCTGTAGCACGACCGGTTTCAGCATTGACACGACCCGTTTCGGCTGTCTGTCGGGTTGACTCTGCGTTGGCCCGCACTGTCTCAGCATTTTTACGTTCCTCCTCGGCGCTGACACGTTTACCTTCGGCAGTAACACGGCCGGTTTCGGCAGTTGCCCGTCCGGTCTCAGACGTCTGTCGGACCGCTTCAGCTTTGCCTCGCTCTGTCTCTGCCGTTTTCCTGAGACCTTCGGCTGTCACACGTTCCTTTTCGGCATTGATACGCGTAGTTTCAGCAGATGCGCGGGTACTTTCAGATGAAGCACGCTTTGTCTCAGCCGTTTCACGGGATTTCTCAGCTTCCTTGCGTGCGTTCTCCACTATGACACGCTCCGCTTCGGCTTTGCGCACTTCCTCAGCAGCTTCCTCAGCAGGGGCAGACAGCAACTCAAGCGGTGCCTCGACCACCGATTCTTCCATACCGGCAAGACGGAGGGCGGGCAGGCTCACGATATCGGCCAGCGAATCGACAATCTCCACATCGCCCACACCTTGGGAGCCGACAAGAAGGGCTTTCTTCACCTCCTCTACAAGCTGGTTGAACTGATTTGATTCCAATACCATAATTTTCAGAATTGATTTAAGATGGCTGGATGACGTTCAGTTGGTTAATTACCGCACGTTTCACGGCAGCTATGAGCCGTGAGTTCTTCACCACAAGTTCAAGAGCCTTGCAATACTGTTCCGGGATTTCCACCGCATCTTTCGAGTAGTAGATTTCCCGTGCCAAGTCTTCAAAGCCTATATCCAGAAGGATACTTCCGTTGTACATCATTTCATTGCCGACCGTTTCGGCTACGTCGAAGGTCTGCTTGGCGCCTTCGAATGAGGTCTGGGCCTCGATTTTCTTAAAGTTGATTTTCATACTTTCTATTTTAATTATTCTATATACTCATCCATGACAGATACCAATTCCCCAAAACCCGTTTTATCACATGCCATTCACGCCCGTTGATATTCGTCCTGGAAGAGTTCGCGAACGTACCGGAAGGAAAACTGATGGTATTCCCGTTCGGCATTATCCATATCTCATGCCCGTCAGAAGAGGACGGAAGGGATATAGTACAGTTGCCGTAAAAAAGCAGTGTGTGGTCGGTCGCCTTAATGCTGTACCTTGTAACCGAAGAGAGTATCACGTCAGTATTCCGGTATACACCTTGCGTCTTCAGCGGCCCGGCAATTTCCAGAGTCCCGGAGGACGGAGCATACATCTTCCCCACTATCACATCACCACCGAAATAGCTCTCGCCGGAAGATACGTGTATGGCCCTATTGCGCCCCGGAATGGTTGCAGAGATGGTTACCACCCCTTTGACTGTGCCCGCTTCCATAGTCTGGTAGGGCCTTATCAGGATGCTATTGGCTCCTCCGTCCGACGCTATCGCATGCAGATAGTAGCTCTTGCTGAGTTCGAACTGCGTAGTGCTATCTGTAAGGTCGGTCACGAACGCTCTCGAGTTGGTGGATATACCGTTACCATGCAGATACAGATAGTCACCTATCCGGCCGCTGGAGGCGTTTATCTTTCCGTTTACGGTGATGCCGTTCAATATGGCGTTGGCACCGGAAATATTTCCTTTCAACGTAAGATTATTGGCTGTGATATCGTTAAGCGTGGCATTGGCACCGGATATGGTACCTTTCAGGGTAAGGTTATTCGCGGTGATATCGTTCAAGACAGCATCCCTGCCCGTTATACTCCCTTTCAAGGTAAGATTATTGGCGGTGATATCATTCAGTGTAGCCCCCGCCCCGGTAATGTTGCCCTTCAACGTAAGGTTATTGGCAGTAATGTCGTTCAGGATGGCGTCAATACCTGAGATATTGCCTTTTAATGTCAGATTATTAGCTGTAATGCCGTTCAGCGTAGCATCCGTGCCCGTTATGCTGCCCTTTAGAGTCAGGTTGTTTGCCGTGATGTCGTTCATCGTCACACGCCCGTTTGTATCGACCACGAAACTGCCGTTGATGATGGTCTTTCCCGTAAAGTTTATCCGGTCAGCCTCGATTGTAGCATTGGATATCAGCCTGCCCGCTTCGCCTTCGGTGATGAACGCGCTGATTTGAGCACGCCTGACGATATCACCGTTGGGGTCGACCTTTTCCGCAAACATGGTGGCGATATTGCTCTCCGTCACTAAACCGGCTTTGTCGATATTGGTAATGTTACCTTTGGAATCGAAGGTTATCTTCTGCACGAACTGGTCTATACGGCTAGCCGTCTGGCTAATGGCTGAGGTATGCTGTTCCACGGTACCCTTCAGGCTGTTTGTGGCACTCACCATGCTTTCTATCTTCTCGGCCGTCACATGGAAGCCGCCTGCATGGGCGGACATCCTGCCATCCAGGTCAGAGACGGACGCACTGAAGTCTGTACGAAGCTCGCGGGCCGATATGCCGATGGCAGACTTATATGCTTCGGTGATTCCCGTCTCAAGGTCTGCAAGACCGGACGTGAATTCTGCTTTCAGGCCACGGGCGGACAAGTTGATAGCGGAGGCGTATTCTTGCGTTATGCGGCTCTCAGCATCCTGCAGGTCTTCTGTGAACTTCACTTCAAGATTACGCGCAGTCAGCAGGAATTCACTGTGATAATATTCAAAGTTGTCAGCCGTATTTCTGATTTCATCAAGGTTCGCCTGAATCTTCTTGTCTGTGAGTTCGAAACGCATGTTGAACTCCTCGCGCAGGTCGGCAAGAGCATCATCGGTTAGTGTCAGTGCATACAAGTACATGTCACCGGTAAAAGACATATAGAAATTACCGGTACCGTTCCACTTGCCAGTTATCTCCATCTGTTTGAATTCGGTACCGGGATATAGGTCCTTAGAAAAGGAAATCGGGGTGTATTCCTCGAAGCCTTCTTCCTTCTCGTCCTTGAAATGGAAGGCAAGAGTGCCGGGACGTTTCACAAGATACTTGAAAGAGATAGTGAACTGCCGGGGGCGCTTGAGCCCGTCGAAGGTCTCGAAATCCGGATGGCGGTAAAAGTCTGAATTGACCTGCTCGATATAGCTGTTCTTAAGGCGCAGCACATTCTTTGCGCGTTCGCTTACTATATTAGCGAAAGATTCCTTGTTCGCATAGAAGTTACTGTTGAAATACAGCAGCCGGCCGTCAACTCGGAAGATGCGTATGTTGCTGCTACCGGTCCAGTACTGCATATCAGCGGCAAAAGACGCATTGTTAAGGTAATTGTTCAGGGCATTGATTTCATCACGCACGGATGAGATTTCAGACTTGATAAGTCCTTCAATGACAGTGAACATTGTCAGGATGTCCTCACCGGCCATAGTAAGGAATCGCCCCTTGATTTCTACGCCACCTTCCGGTGTGTACTTGATGTAAGTGCTCTCATCACGGGCGCCGATATAGGAAGTACCGTACACTTTCATGTAGGCATGCCCGGTGGATTTGTCAACACCGAAGGAGATTACATCTTTCCCCGTTAGGTTGAAGTCGTCAATGCCGGTGTAGAAAATTATAGACGGGGATGTCTCGTTGGTAGACGATAGCACGATTGCGCTTTGAAGGTCTACATCTGTACGGTGGCCCAATCCTATAATATCGTCACCTGCTTGGGGGATATCACTACCTTCATCACAGATGGCCTTGGATAAGTCAATATAGTCACGTCCCACAGCCATGACCTCACGCCAATAGTAGCGGTTGGAGGCGTTCAGGGTAGTCCCTTCGACGATGTTGCACTCCTTTGCTTGCGCCAGCGAGCCTACACTAAATTCGTTTGCTATCGCTTCACCTTCCTGCTCGGCAAGGAAATAGCAGCGGTAGGCATCTTCCAGTTCCTCCACGCGGATGCACTTCATACCGGCATGGGTGATTGTCTGTTCACCGCCTACATGGGTGGCTTTCTTAACCTGCAGTTCTTCAAAGACGGCCTTTATCTTCACATACAGACGGTCAACGACAGCTTGGGAAGTACCGTCTTCACGGACGGTAATACCACTGCCATTCTTGCCAATCAAAAGGCCTTTTAAGAATGTGATAACCTCCTCCGCTACGTCGCTTGCATCCTTTCTCAAGAACATTCTTAGGGTACGTAAAGCAGAGAATACATTGAAGTTGCTTGCGGCCGTAGCGTCGTTGGTCTTGATGACATAGATGTTGCTTCCTCCCGAACCGGTGAAGGTCTGTCCCTTAAAAGTCAACTCTTCGACTTGCGTTTCAATATCGGAAAGGCGGGAATAGGCGGTGCTTTCGCCAATCGTATACTGCGGGGAATCGTAAGGCTTGTCGAGGTTGATTTCAAAGCCGATGACACGGGACAAGCGCCCGTCCTTGAAGTAGGCAGGATTGACAAGGTTGATGCGCTGTCCTATGTCAAAGCTGTGATTTATTTGGTCTTTGTGTACCCAGATGGAGTTGAGCGTAGCCGTATAGGTGCCGTCGTCGATGCAGGTCTTTGCCACGTACTTCTTTGCAGTGGCAAGCAGTTCCTCTTCGGCAGCAGCCACCAACCCAAGTTCAGTTATCTTCCCGACATTCCAGCCGGACAGCACATATCTGTCACCTTTTTCGGGAAACAACACTTCATCCGGCAGGGGTCTACCGTAGTCCTCGTTACGGATAATCTCCCAAAGCTGGGCGTCAGGATTCCATGTGCCGTCGTCGTTCTTCTCAGTCAGACCAAGAGGGTTAAAGGCAGCACCGAACTCCATGCCGTTGAGCTTGCCGGATTCGAACCTGATTTTGAGTTCATGTCCTTCAAGGATGTATTCCTTCGAGAAGTTGATGCCTGAATCCTTGAACCGGTAGAAGGTAGCTTTTGTCTTTGTACCATCTTCATTATCTACCTCGCTCTCATAAGAGCTTACACCGGTGATTTCACCCACCCGTTTGGGATAGACGTCGTCGAATACAACAACGGCTTCAATGGCTTCCAAATCGGTCAAGCCCTCGTGGGCATCCACGTATGGAGTGCCTGCCGGAAGCATAAGGCGCTTCTGGACGATACCGTTGACAACAGTGGTCCGGTCTACCGGGCGATAGTTGGTAGGGATGTTTCTTGTTGAACCGAACGCATAGATTCTTGTGGCATAAGTACCCTTGCTGTCACTCCGGCTCATGTCCTTGGCTTCCTTGCCAAGTTCAATCTTAACAGCGTCGGAGAACTCACAGCGTCCGAAGTTGATGACATGGTCCGTTACCCAACAATCACAACCCCAGTTATCAGCCATGCTGAACATAGCATCAATGAGGTTGGTATTGTCATAGGTCATCAATTTGGAGGAGTTCTCGACACTATCGTCAATGGAGAACACGAAGTCTTTTCCCTCATATTTATAACCAAGAGCTTTCAAATTGCGAAGGAATACACCCATCTGGACATCCAGTGAAGCGGTAAGGGACCAGGACGCTTCCTGTCCTCTGTACTCCGGGGTGTACTTGAATATCTTTGTTTTCCACTTGAAATAGTAAGCGTCAAAACGAAGTTCATAGGAGTAGCCTCCGTTCTTGTAGGTCGGATAGGGAATATCTACAATCTGATAGATTTTTGCCAATTTACCGCCCATGGAGGCATCGAGTACCCCACGCAGGTCAACGTAATCACCTACTTGGAAATCGACTGGGGACAGAGTATTAAAAGGTAGTACGACATAGTCCTCTTTCATTAAAGAGAACTTGCCTTTTGCACCGGAATTGATACCAGTTGAAAAGCGGGTATTGCCTTGTATGTCCTTAATATCTATCATGTAAACAAAGGTCGGACATAAAAAAAAGAAGCCCTAAAAATTAGAGCTTCCATACACGACAATGAATTTAATGTCGTAAATTTCTAGCCTACAACACGGTTAGATGGATTATACTCACAGAATTTGGCTGATATTTTCCCAAATGTCCGGTCTAAGCTTTGGGCATAAGAAACGCTCTTTCCTAAATACAGCAAATGATAAATATCACTATTGTTCTCAGGAATCTGAATATCAATTTTACCTTTGTAAAGTTCTTCATAAAAAGCTGTTTTCTTTGCCTGATAATCGGCAGGAGAATCACCTTCTACTGTAAAAACAAGAGTTAACTCACGCTCATCAAGCTTGGGGTTATCCATAAGAACTTGTTTCCCATGTTCCAAGCGTGATTTATTCTCTATAAACTCTTTCAGAGGTACCGGTGCTCCCAGTACATCAAGAAAGTTATCTCCCATTCTAACACCCCACTCTTTTAGGGCTTCTCTTCCGTTTATTATTAATTCTGCCATAACTATTATAGATTCTTTATATCCTGCTTGATATCATTTGTATTATCGAGTATTCGCGGACTATTCTTGGCAAGAATAACAGAGTTTTCAAGTATATCTCTACGGTCCATGTTACCTTCTACTTGGAATGTTCTCATTTCATCTACGATTCTTTCCATATTGGAGACTCTATCGGTCAATGCCTTTATGTCCTCTGTCGGGAGAACAATATGTACCTGCGACTGATAGCCGCTCGCTATTGTCTCTTTGGCTCTATCTGCGAAATTAGGAGTTCCAGATAACAAAGCTGGGACATCCCCACTTCTAAGATTGAGCAATGAAAGTTTGCCATTGATGGATGAAAGTAAACCGGTCTGTTGAATGGACTGGTTCTTTATTTCTTCCCCGGCAACCTGCAAAGCTGTAAAACGTCCGTTAAGTTCTTCGCCGGTATCTTGTGACATGGCTTCAAAACCCTTACTACTCGCCTGCTGTAAAAACATGGTTCCAAAGAACTGGTTGATGGCATCAACTTCTTTCTTCATGTCGTCAACCATCGTCTGTTTCATGGAGTCGAGGAGCTGCTTTTCTTCGGAAGTCAGGTCGTCATCTCCCATGGCCTTTTTCCACTCATTGTACCACTTCTGCATCTGCGGTTTGAAGTTCTCCACATACATGGCCTTAATCAAAGCCTTGCGCATGTATTCGCTCATGTCATCGGAAATATCCTCCGCTGTGGCCTCTATATCGTACAAGGAATTCAGAATACCATCAGAGAACGACTCCCATTCCTGCTCAGCTTCATTACGGGCGTTCTCCGCTTCCTGGGCGGCTTCTTCCGCACGGTTGATGGCTCCCGTATCAAGAGTGGGGAAAAGCTTGTTAGCCGCATCCACAATGTCGACACCGGCTTTCTGAATTTCGGCTATCATCTCGTCCAGAGTCTTGCGCTCGGCCGTATCAATGGCACCGTCTTTCATAAATTCGGTATATTTGTCATACCAGGCCTGAATCTGAGGCTGGAGCTGGGCAGTAAACATGGAATCCACCAAGGCATTGCGCATATATTGATAGATATTGTCGGCTATGTCCTCGGCGGTAGCTTCTGCGTCATAGAGCACACTCTTGATACTGTCGGAGAAAGAGTTGAACGCTTTCCTTACCTCCTCTCCAGAGTCTTTCCACGCGCCACTGATTTCCCCGGCAGCATCGGCGACCTCCTTGCTCAATTCGTCAATGTCATTCTTGATATTGGCACGTTCTTCATCGGTTACAAGTCCATCCTCCGAGTATTCCTTCCATTTCTCCCAGATAGCTTTGATACGTGGTTCATATTGCTCGATATACATGGATTCGATAAGTTCCTTGCGCATGGATTCGGAGATATTCTTGGCAACGGCTTCGGCTGTTACCTCGGCATTGGTAAGAGAGTTCAATATGTCATCGGAGAAGGACTTGAATTCCTCTTCAAGTTCCTTCTTCATGTTACTCTCGGTAATGCCAAGAGTATCAGAAAGAATGTCTTTGGCGGCTACGATGTCATTAGCCAACTTTTCAGCTTCGCTTCTCAGTGTATTACGTTCAGCATCGGTTATATCGCCGTCAGACATGGCTTTCTGAACCCGTTTATAAAACTCTTCTATCTGTGGTTGGAAGGTATCGGCAAACATCTTCTCAACCATTTGTTGACGGATGTACTCGAAGATATTGTCTGTTATGTCTTCGGCGGTGGCTTCGATGGAAGACATGGCAGACTTGACGTTATCAACAAACGACTGCAGGTCTTCGGCGTCCTTCAGTTTGTCTGTGAAGATGCTGTTCACACCCTCAACACCTTTCATCATCTGCTCAATGTATCGGTCAACCTGAGAACCGAGCTGTACCATGTCACTCTCGGACAATCCGTCTTTGGAAAGTTCTTCAAAAGTCTTGTACAACTCTTCCATCCTGCCCTTGTATTCTTTCTCGTACAAAGCCTTTATCATTGCCTGACGGAAGTAATCATAGATATTGTCAGAAACATCCTTGGCTGTCACATCAAGGGAAGTAAGAGAATCCTGCATGCTACCGATGAAGTTCTCATAATTATCCGTGCTACTGTCGCTATCCTCTTTGGTCCAGCCGAAAATTTCCGCAAGCTTGTCACGTTCGGCAAGTGCGGAACCGGCGATTGCATCATACTGCTCCCGAAGGGCCTCCATCTCCTCCTTGGTAATGCCTTCCTGGTCTTTATTGGCCCGGGCAAAGGCATCGTACCACGTTTGAAGGTCCTCGGTAAATTTGTTGCCTACCATTGTGGTAAGCACGGCACGCTGCATATATCCGCTGAAACTGTCAGAAAAGTCTTTCGCGGAACTGTCCATATCCATGAGAGTATCTACAAAACTGTCGAACACACCGTCAAAGGTTGTTTGGGTGAGCTGCTCTTTTATCTGGTCCTGAATATCCTCAATCCTTTCCTCTCCATCTATAATGCCGTTCAAATATTCTTGCACGTCACCGTCCATCTTCGCCCAGAAGGCAGGAGCTTCGGATTTAAGTTTCTCCAATTGCTCAACAGTGAGGTCAAACAGTCCGGTCATTCTTCCGGTCCCGATAAGCTCTTTGGCGGCATTGACTGACATGTCGAGTGCGTCGGCAATGTCCTGCCAGTCGCTTGACGAGGTGTTCTTTGCCATCCGCTTGCCAATGGAATGGGAACCGGCAGATGCACCGGAATTAAGACGCTCTTTTCCCAGCAGGCGATATGCCTCAATCTGCTTTTCAACAAGGCCAAGCGCCTCTTCTCCGACCTTGTCCGCTTCCATACCGTAGGAAATGCCGATATATTCCAGTTTCTTGTCTATCAGCTCATCCCATATCTCATTGAGTTTGTTATATTCCTCAACCATCTCATTATAGTGGGAATAATCGGCACCGAACATCCCGTCCAACGCGGACACTACAGAGGAAATTCCAGAAACCGCACTCATTGCGCCTCCGACAATATCACCCGACATGATTTGCCCGAACCCGGATGTCGTTTGTCCTAAGCCGCCAAGCGCATCAATGGCACTTGTTATCTTGCTATCGTCAAATCCGAATATGTCGGCGATACTTGAGCCGAACTCATTCAATGCAGGGGCAAAAGACGTCACAGCATTTCCTGTATCGGTGATTCCTTGACCGATTTTCTTGGAATCGTTGCCACCCTTTTTTATGGCTTCTATCCCTTTCTCCAAGTCAGAGACGAAAGCCTGCCACGGTGATTTGCCTTTCAGCTCATCCTTTAGCCCTCTGATTGCATCTGTTACGTCCTTTATGGAGATTTCACCCTTTTCTATCTTTTCAATGTCCTTATCAGTGAATCCGAGCGCTTTCAATTCATCAAGTGTAACATTCGTTCCGTCACTTTCCTTTGTACCAGACATGTACTTGACAAGTGTTTCATACTTATCAATGATGGACTGAATAGCGGAAACGGACTTATTGCTGGCATCTTCAAAGAGGTCTGCCATCGCCTTTGTGGAGTGACCGAACTGTTCATCAAGCTGTTCAAGAGCCTTGTTCTTTTGGGCTACCTTGGAAGCGTACTCCGGGCTGTCGGTTTGCAGTTTGGCTATCTCGTCATTGTATTTCTGTACAAGGTTCTTGCGCTTCTCCTGATAGTTTCCGTACTCAATGAAGTATTCCTGCCATGCTTTACGTTCGGATTCCAACTTCTCTTTACTGGCATCTTTAACCCCTTTCCCGTATGACTTGTAAGCGTTTTCTTCCCAAGCGGACAAATCAGATTCCTGCTCATCGGTCAGTTTTCCATTTTGGGCCTTTTCCCACTCTTTGCGCTGCTTGTCTATCGCATCGAGTTCTTTCTGATAGTCCAAGTCAATCTGAGCCAGCTTCTTCTCAGTACCATCCTCCATGAGGTTGACTTCATCCTACTGGTTTTTCCGACGAATGGAAAGAAGTTGTTCGGCAAGTTGTTCTTGCTGTTTAAGTCGGTTTTCGGCTTCTTTCTTGGCTTGATTTTCCTGCTTGATTAAAGAACTTCCGGTAATACCACCTAAATCTTTATAGGCTTTCTCTTTTGATAGCATATCTTCACGGGCCTTTTTTACCTGTTCCGATGTTGCTTGTTGGTCTTTAAGTAATACTTCATAACCTTTCTTTGCTTTTTCCCAATCGGATTTGGCTTTCGCAAGGTCTTGCTGGTAGGTTGAGGTTTTACGTGACTTTAACTCCGATTCAAGTATATCTATTCTACTTTGCAATTCAGATTCAGTAGTCGCACCTTTCAAAGAACCAATGCCTACATTCAAAGAATACCACTTATTATTCTTTCTTGCTTGTTGAAGGCGCTTCATTTCATTCAGTTCTGACTTTATCTGAACATCAGTATTTTTCTTTAAATCAAGTTGCCATTGAGCTAGTTCATCAGAACGGACTTCTTTTTGATAAGCTATGAGAATATTTCTTTCTTCATCTATCTTTGATTTCAAAGTAAATAAAGTTTCATTCCTATATTTGTCAGCAAGTTGTTTCTCTGATTCATTCAAGCTGTTTTTATGAAAATTCGGGTCTTCTCCGAACCTTTTCCATA
>ERZ780086.275-NODE-275-length-15380-cov-2.81006_pt1 | contig 15380 bp, 10 predicted proteins | sample MGYA00511575_ERZ780086 | MGnify/ENA primary metagenome ERZ780086 (study PRJEB29588, sample SAMEA2161917) | human gut metagenome | biome: human gut; feature: human-associated habitat; material: faeces | place: Denmark | collected 2008/2010 ...
TCGTGATCTCATGCGCCGCGAATGCCTACGGCGACTACATGACGGGCTACTCGAAAGCCTGCCTCTATGTCGATGACTTCGAATGGGTATATTAACTCCATTCCAGCGATATTCCGTCAAATACCTCCTTGGAATAAGGAGGTATTTGACGTTAATTCCACGCTGTTATCTCAAACAAAACGCCCGTAAAACCGGGGATTCGTGATGAACTTTACCCGTTTCGTTGAATTTATTTCCATTATAGAAAAAACCCGTTTATTTTTGTGAAAATTGTGAATATCATTCACTAACTGTCTTATGGCGAAAAAACATCGGATCCTTCTCCCTGTACTGGCGCTGCTTCTGATCGGCGCCTGCTCCCGCAACGAGGAAATCGAGCAGCCGACTTCTCCGTCCGGCGGAGTCGAAGTCGCCATTTTGTGCGACAACACGAAAGAACCGCAGGTTTACAGTCTGCCCGACGGTACCCGAACCTGGATCGACGACAACGACTGGGCTTCGACCCGCTGGGACAAAAATGACAAGATCGCCCTTTGGGCGACCGCCGACGGCAGCAACTATACGCTCAACGCCCAGAATTTCTCGCTGGCCTACTTCACCCCCAGCTATTCGACCGCCGTGTTCAATTCGACGGTCGCCGATATGCCGGCAGGAACCTATACCTACACGGCCGTCAGCCCGGTGCCCGAAAGCGTCAGCGGCACGCAGGTATCTTACCAAATTCCGGCAAAACAGACGGGCCGTTACGAGGGAAAATGGGATATTCTGGCCGCCGATCCATTGACCGCCGACGCGCTTCCCTTGTTCGAACAGTCCGACCAAATGCTCGAAACTCCACCGTCGCACGCGCTGCGCTTCCGTCACAAATGCCACGCACTGCGAATCGAAGTCCCTGCAGGCCGCAACATCTGGGGCGAACCGATCACACGTCTGGTCATCGATTTTCCGACAGAAGTCGTCGGAACCGTTTCGTTCGACGCAGCCGATCCTTCGGCCCCAATGTCCCTGGCCGAAGGCTCGAAGAGCATCACGCTCGATCTGGCCACTCCGCTGACGGACGAAGCCGAAAACTATGCCTGGGCCTTCATCAATCCCACGACGATGAGCGGCGACATCTCTTTTACGGCCTACACGGCAAACGGATACCGTTCCCACACGCTCTCCGTCCCGATCGACCGCGAAATGGCGGCAGGGCACATCACCCCCATTACCTTGACGATCCCGACCGAGTTGCCGGTAAGCTATGTCGATTTTTCGGTCACGGGCGACTCCTCGAATCTGGGTGAAGAGCCTTACAACCTGATCGTCAAAGCTCCCGAAGGAATGACTTTCCGCGACGGGACGACCGAGCAGACCTTCCCCATCGACGAATCGAACAAATACACGGTGGCTTTCTACGGCGACCTTTACGGCGATCTGCTGGCTCAACAGCCGTTGCAGGTCAGCTTCGAAACCGAAAATGCCCTCGTGCCGCAAAATGTAAGCGTCGCTTCGTTCACTCCCGAAGGACATTTGCCTGTTTCTGTCAAAATTCCCTATCTTTTCTTTGAGGACTTCAGTCTGATATCTTCATTCAACGCCCATGCAGACAATAGTATCGGAAACCCGGATGCGATCGACCTTACGCAATACGGCCTTACAGGATGGTACGGTGCGCGGGCACAGGGAGAAGCCGGCCAGGCCATTCGGATCCGGCTTCTCGGCAACGGCCTTGTTTATTACCCGGCCCGCATCGACAGCGGCCCGCTGTCGAATATCAAAGCCGACCGCTCTGTCAAAGTCCGGGTAACGTTCAATGCCGATGCAAGCGGCGACAATCCGGACCGTATGAGGTGCGACGTAGGCACGAGCGAAGGCCGAGGTGGATTTCAAGGGAATACTGCTATTCCCAACAAAATCGCCACGCTTACGATTGCGGGAAACTCTTCGGTCTCATACACCAATATCACAGGGGAATACAGCTACGAAATAAGCAATAGCAACAACACGACCTGTCTCTGCTGGGAATACTACCGCAACAACGGCTGGGTCTCGGGATATAGGGAGCTATGGCTGGACAACATCCGTGTAACCATCGTAAAATAAACCTCCAAATCAATAACCCTATGAAAAAATACCTATTAATTCTGACGGCCTTTGCTCTGTTGGGAGGGGGCTGCTCGAAAGAGGAAATCCCCGAAACGGCAGGAGGGGAAGGGTCGGTCGAATTCCGGACCACGACCTGCTCCGAGGTCGATTCGCAGACGACCCGGGCGCAAACGTCCCTGCCGGACAACTGCAAGCCGTCCGGCAACAGTTTCAAGCTGGTCGTAAAAGGCAAAGAAGGCACTGCGACGGCGGAATACCTCGCCGAATACACCACGCTCAGCGAATATACGGCCCCCTTCATGCCCAGCGGCGACTATACGGCGACGATCAGTTACGGCGATCCGCAGCAGGAGGGCAGCACGGCTTTCTGCTACCAGGGTGCGCTCGACTTTACGATACTCGCCCACAAGACGATTCAAAAGACCATTACCGCCTCGCTCACGAACTCGGTAATCAGCCTCGAATGCGGCGAGTGGTTCAAGAAATACTATTCCGAAGCGCAATTCACCGTCCAGACCGAAGCGGGCAACAATTTCAGTTTCACCCACTCCTCGTCGCCCGATACTCCGATCTTCGTCAAGCCGGGAAGCAAACTTCTGCTCAAAGGTACGGCGGTGAAGGCGCAGAACGGCGTGAAAGTGGAATTCCCGCAACAGCAGATCGGTGTCACGACGGCCCGCACCTGGCACAAAATCCGGATCGACGCTTCGCAGGCGGGACAGGGCAGCATCAGCATCCGACTGGACGATACGCTGACCGAAGTACCCCCGCAGGAAATCGAACTCAACCCCGAAGCATAACCCCGTATAAAATAAGCTAAAAACAGATCCTATGAAGACTTTTACCAAATATTTGCTCTTGCCGCTCTGTTGTCTTTTCATGGCGGCGGGATGCGGAAAAGACGATCTCCCGACGGGCGGACAACCGGAAGGACCCGGTTCGGAAACGGGTATCCTGAGCTTTGAGAACTGGGACCTGACCGTAGCGGACGACATGGAAATTTTGCCGACGGACAACGCTCCCGGCACCTCTTCGACGCGCAGCACGGTGGACGCACCGGACGATTATATCGTAAAGATTTACAATTCGAAAAAAGAACAGGTCGGCAGCTACACCTATGCCGAAATAAAGACCACGGGCAATATCGAATTACCGCAGGACAGCTATACCGTCACGGCGGAATCGCCCAATTACGCCAGCATTCCCGACGTAGCGTGGGAAACGCCCGTCTATTACGGCGAAGTTTCGGTCAACGTAATCAAAAAACTCACGACAACGGTCAATAACCTGGTCTGCAAATTGGGCAATATCAAGACGACGGTCGGACTTTCCGCCGATTTGGACAGCCTGTTCAAGCCGGACGACGAAACAGACAAACTCACCGTCACCCTTTCGATCCAGGACAATTCACTGGTTTACGGCCGCGCCGAAGCTACGGGCGAAACGCTCAAACCCGGTTTCTTCCGTGCAGTCGATACGGACAACACCCTGAAGATCGTCCTTTCCGGCCAATACAACAAAGCCGGCGAGGGAGAACCGGCCTCCTATGTGCCGGTCAATTGGAGCCAGGAGATACAGAACGTCAAAGCCGGACAATGGCGCAAGATCAACATCAAGATCCTGCATGCCAGCGACGGCAACGTCCAATTCCAGGTTACGGTCGAAACATGGGTTTACGACGAGAAAATCGACGTGGACGTCATGTCTTCGTTCTATTCTTACGGCGAAGAGGAGATTCCCGACGAAGAAATTTCGGACGAGAACTCTCCGGCAGTAACCCTCGAAAACGGGGATATCGCCCAGCCCTACCCCATCACGACCAGCATGTTCGACTTCGACGTTCAGAGCTGCTCCCCGATGATTACGGCCGTCGTAACTCCTTACCAGGGTTCGACCGTCGCCTCGCTGGAGGTTGTCTTCGATTCGGACAACGCCCAGTTCCTGGAAGCTCTCGCAACGGCCGGCTACAGCGACAACACGGTAGCCCTCTGGCCGGGCGAAAATCCGGCCGGCGACTACTGCGTAGTCAAGCAAAGCGGCTCCGATCTGCTCGTCAAGGTCAATTACAACGGTATGAAAGGATTGTACGACCACACGGGCACCCATACCGCGAAGTTCATCGCCATCGACTCCGAAGGCCGTCGCTCCTACACGACAATGACCATCAAGGTCACCCACGACAGCGGCACCGCAGAGGGACCGAACATCTTCTGGAGCACCAATCCGGAAGGTACGGATATCGTCGATATCGACTCCCGCCACACGCTCACGGAGGAGGGTATGAACGTCTTCATCAACCTCGCCTCCGAGAGCGGAATAACCGGCCTGACGGTCGATATCATCAGCGATGCCCTCACCGCCGAAGTCCTCGAAAGCCTCGGTATCGGCTTGGAAGCGCATATGGATCTGGTCAATCCGGCTTCCGACAAAATGGACGAAGGACTCCACTCGTTAGGGTTCAAGACCAAAGACGAAATCGTCGGACAGAAAACCCTGCAATTCGACATTTCTCAGTTTATGACGATGCTCTATGCCGTAGCTCCGGGCAACACGGACTTCAAATTGACCGCAACGGATGCTTCGGGACAGAACATCAAGTCCATCATGCTCTATGTTCCCCAACAGTAAACCGAAACAGTGATGAAAAAGATTCTTAAATATATTTCGCTGCTTGCAGGCGTGGCCTTCCTGACCGCAGCCTGCTCGCAGAGCGACATCGACGGCAACGCCTCGGAAGAGATGGGAACCCTGCGCCTGAGCGTCAATATCGGCGGCTCGCGTGCCGACGCATACAACGCTCTGGATCGGAGTATCATGCGCGTCTATAAGATCGAAAACGGAGAAGAGAAGCTGATCCGCAAATACCAGCCGGCTACGGAAGCTCCGGGTGATTTCTACCTGGTGGCAGGGTCCTACCGTATCAAAGTGGAAGCAGGGGACCAGAGCCAGGCGACCTTCACCAACAAGAGTTATTACGGCGAATTGGACGTCGATATCGAACCCCAACAGACCGTCCTCAAAGAGGTAGTCTGCCCAACCACCAACATCGGCGTCAAAGTCGTCTTCGATCAGACGATTCTGGACAAAATGGATCCGGGATTCAAGGCTTACGTCAGCGCCATCGACACCTTCTCCAAAACGGAAGCTGAAAACGGCTCGGTACCGACGCTCAAATACACCGAGAACGCAACGGGTTATTACCTGCTACCCGAAGATGTTCACAACCTGAGTTGGGGCTTTTACAGCTCGAGCACAGAGTTGGGCAGCGTTTCTAAAACCGGAGTCATTCCGACACCCGAAAGCGGCAATCTTTATACGCTGACATTCAAGTATTCGAAGACTCCGAACGGTTACCTGGGCATCACCGTACAGGTCGATGAGGACGGAGAGATCCACGAAGATCCCTTCATCTTCAGCCCGCAGCCGACGATCAAAGGCGACGGATTCGACATCAACTCGGTAATCGGATTCAATACGGACGACATTTCGTTCGCAGTATCCTCGGTACAGGCGCTTTCGGGCATCTCCATCAAGGCCAACGACGAAACGATCCAGGTGTTGAGCGACGGCGCGCTGCTTCCGGAAGCCGCAGCCAAAGGCATCAGCTACACCAAGACCGACGACAACAGCGGCAAACTCTCCCTCGGCGGAACCTTCTTCTCCACGTTCGCCGGCGGCATTCACGAAGTAGAATTCACGATGACCGACGTCGCACAAGCCGAAGGTACGGGCAAAGCCCGCATCGCAACACCCGGACTCACCGACCTGGCGGTGTACGACCTCTGGCTCAATACGGCCGATTTTCAGGTAATCGTCACCGATCCGGCGCTCACCAACGTCAAAGTACGTTACCGCGAACGCGAACGCCTGGCGGAGTCGCCTGCCTTCGGTGAGTGGAAGACCGTAACCGCCGTTGCGGGTGCCGACTATACCTATACGGCACAAGCCATCGACTTCGCCGCAGACCGCGATTACGAATACCAGTTGCTCATCAACGATGCGGAAACGGGCAAGGTACACAATTTCTCGACCGCAACGGGCATTCAGCTTCCCAATGCGGGATTCGAAACCTGGACGAACAGCAAAACCTGGTACCCCTGCTCGGCGGACGAAATCGGCTCGAACGGCATGGGGACAGGCTATACCGGATTCTGGGGTACGGGTAACCCCGGTGCCAATGCCGCCGGTATCGTGGTGACCGAACCCGCAGACGATCCCCGTCCGGGATCGACCGGGAGCAAGTCCGCCCTGCTCAAGACCCAGAGCGCTTTCGGCGTAATCGCTGCCGGCAACCTCTTCATCGGAGCCTTCGGCGGTGTTCACAACATCACCAAAGGCGATGTGTATATGGGTCGTCCGTTCACCTTCAACGCCCGTCCCAAAGCGATCACATTCTGGTACAAAGGGACGGTCGGGTCCGGCGACAAGGCCCGCTTCTTCGTCTGCATGGGCAAATGGAGCTCCTACCACAAGATCGACACGAACGACCAGAGCACCTTCTTCGATCCTTCCCAGGAAAGCCTGCCCGAAGGCCCCATCTACGGCCACGGGGACTGGCTCAACGATACCTCCCAAAGCGATTGGAAAAAGATCGTAATTCCCATCAAATACCGCAGTGATGAAAAGCCCAATTACCTGATGGTAACAGCCTCGGCGAGCTACCACGGTGACTACATGGAAGGGAACAAGGAGAGCAGAATGTATATCGACGACATCGAATTTGTATATTGATTTTCATGCGAGGAACCGTCGCCATCCTGACACTGACACTGACACTGTCACTGTGTCTATGTTTTGCAAGCAATCAATCGCAGGCCGCTCCGGGACCTGCGATTGATTCGGTAATACCGCAACCCGATTCTTCGGAAACCGTGAACACGGGCTCCGAAAGCCCTCGGCCCGAACATCCGCTTCAGACCGATGCACAATCGCCTGCTCCGATGGAATCCGCCCCGGAGCGTAAGGCCGATCCTCGCGCAGAACGGGGCCTGACTTCCATGTCCAACCAGTTCGTCCCCCGGGGACAATGGATTTTCGGAGCCTCCGCCTCCTACTCCACCCACACGAACAAAGATTACACGTTTCTGGTAATCGAAGATATCAACTCAGACGGCTACACCTTCAAAGTCACCCCCCTGATCGCCTACGCGATCCGGGACAACATGGCTATCGGCGTCAAATTCATCTATTCCCGCTCGTTGCTCCGCATAGATAGCGGCAGCATCAAACTGGGAAGCGACATCGACCTCGGTGTCGATTTCTACAACGCACTGCAACACAACTACTCCGGAGCTTTCATCTGGCGTCAGTACATCCCTCTGGGACAAAACAAGCGCTTCGCCCTGTTCAACGAAACCAGCCTGACATTGGGCGGCGGCCAGTCCCGATTCGCTGCGGACTCCCCGATCCGGGGCACTTACGAAACCAATTTCTCCGCCTCGATCGGCATATCGCCCGGCCTGGTAGCCTTCGCGACCAACAACCTGGCTTTCGAAGTCAATATCGGCGTAATGGGTCTTTCCTACACCCGAACACGCCAAGTACACAACCAGGTAACCGTCGGAAAGCGAACTTCGAGCCTGATGAATTTCAAGGTCAATATCCTGTCGATCGGGCTGGGTATATCTCTCTATCTATAACGCGGAAATACGATGAAACGACTGATTTTTACCATACTGATAGCCGTCGCAACGGTTTCCATGCTCCGAGCCCAGGAACCGACATCCCTGGAGGCAATTCCGTCTTCCCGCTTGCAGGACAGCCTCTACGCCACTCCGGTTCCGACGACCGTCCCTGTCATCGAGGAACTTCCGGCCCCGACGTTCTACGCCGATCTGAGCGACTCGTCCGCATCGATGCCGACCTCGGTTTCCCCGGTACGTCGGAAACAACGATTCCTGCCGATGAAACGGAGAATCGACCGTGAAATCAACAAAATCAAATTCGCCTATGCAGGTGAAATCGCCCTGGGCCTCACCGTATCTTACGGCACCCTCTCAAGCGACGACACGGACTACCTGCTGATCCTGGACAACCTGAATCTGAACGGCAGTATCTTCACCATCAACCCCTCTGTAGGCTACTTCTTCAAGGACAACATGTCGGCCGGCGTCCGTTTCGGATACACCAACATCAACGGAACGCTGGACACGGGCAATTTCAATCTGGGAGAGCAAAACGACGTCAATCTGGCCTTCAAAAACCTCCACCTGCAAAGCAGTGCACTGTCGGTCGGCCTCTATTTCCGCTCCTATGCGGGATTGGACAGCAAAGGACACTTCGGGCTTTTCGGTGAAGTAGATCTTTCGATGAAGACCGGTAATTCGGAGTTTACCTACGAAACCGAAGGCACCCTCAGAAGCACGTTCAGCGACGACCTGAAACTGTCGCTCGGGTTCAACCCGGGTCTGGCGGTTTATATCTTCCCGAACGTGTGCAGCACCATTTCCTTCGGACTGGGCGGTATCGAATACACCAAGATCAAACAGAAAGATGCCGACGGCAACGAGATCGGGCAACGAACCGCTTCGAAAATGCGGTTCCGGCTCAACCTGCTCAATATCCGCATCGGCGTTACCGTTCATCTATGGAACAAGAAAGCCAACAAAGCATGATGAAACATCTCCGACATATACTTATCGGCATACTCCTGCTGCTGACCTCCTGCATCGAAAATTCGATTCCATATCCGGTCGTCACGCTGCAAATCCTCGGTGTCGAAGGCGAAGGTTTCACCTGCGCACCCGAAGATATCAATACCCAGGAACGAATCGTCACACTTCATTTGGACGAACAAACCGACATCTCCAACGTAAAGATCGACAAAATATCGGTCACCGAAAATGCCCGGTCGTCGAAACCCCTTTCGGGAACATTCGACCTGCGGACTCCGCTATACATCACCCTTTCGTTTTATCAGGATTACGAATGGACGATCGTGGCGGACCAGAAGATCGAGCGTTATTTCGAAGTCGAATCGCAAATCGGTGCCGCAGAAATCGACGTCGATCAACTTACAGCGAAAGCATACGTCCCGGAAGGAACCGATTTGAGCGACCTCAAGGTCACACGGCTGAAACTCGGCCCGGCGGACATTACCACGATGACACCTCCGATCGACGAGCTGACTTCGTTCGAATCGGTCCGCTACGTTTACGTCGCTTACCACGACTTCGAAGAGAAATGGTCGCTTTACGTCGAAGCTACCGATACCAAGGTACGCTTCACGCAGGTCGATGCCTGGAGCGGGGTCATCTGGGCCTATGCCGAAGGCAACAGCGCGGACGAACTGGGATTCCGTTATCGCAAGACCGGCGACGAGGCGTGGACCGAAGTCGATAAGAAGCAAATCAACATCTCGGGCGGTGCATTCGACACCTGTATCACGGGACTTACCCCGGAAACCCAATACGAAGTAGTCGCCTACTCCGGCAGCAACGAAACGGAAGTAGCAAGCGTCACGACCGAAGCAGCACCACAACTCCCGAACGGAGGTTTCGAAGAGTGGGAAACGATCGACAAAGTCGTCTATCCCTACCTGGCCGACGGCATTCACTTCTGGAATTCAGGCAACAAAGGCGCCAGCATCGGCAACGCTACTCCGACCGACAAGACGACGGACGTGCGTCCCGGCACATCGGGCATCTATGCCGCACAGCTTTCGTCGAAGCTCGCAGGTCTGGTCGGCGTTTACAAATTGGCCGCCGGCAATCTCTTTACAGGCATATTCTACGGAATCCGAAATCTCACGCACGGTATCGTCTGCTTCGGACAACCTTTCGAAGCCCGTCCGACGGCTCTGCACGGCTGGTTCAAATACAACCAGGGAATGCTGACCAACGTGGGCAGCACCCAGCCGCCGGGGATGAACCTCAAGGTCGGCGATCCCGACAACGGCATGATCTACATCGCCGTCGGCACCTGGACCCCGGAAGAGTACGGCATCTCGCAGGGAGAACAGTTCGGATCGGCCGAAAACCCGATTGCGATCGACACCCGCAACCCCAGTTCGTTCTTCGATCCGACGAGTCCGGCCGTAATCGGCTACGGACAACTGCCGCTCACCGCCAGCTACTCCGAATGGCAGGAGTTTACCATACCGCTGAAGTACGTGGCGACAGACCGCAAACCGACCCATATCGTCGTCGTCTGCTCGGCTTCCCGTTGGGGCGACTATTTCATCGGAAGCACCTCGAGCGTGCTCGTCGTCGATGACCTCGAACTGATTTACGACCGGCTGGACAAAACCGGTGAATAGGTATATTCGCCGTCAGACTATTCCTCCGATCGGACGGACGACAAAGGACAGTCGGTGAATGCAGCTATTTCTAACAAAAAAGCAGGGAATGATTCCCTGCTTTTTTGTTTTGCTATCGGACTTACCCTCTCGGCGCCCTCCGGATCAGAGTTGAGTGATCCGGCAATACTTATTATAACGATTCATTACGTCCTGCACGAAAGCCCGCGTCTGACGGTAACCGGTAAATTTACCGCATTTCACGACCTCATGCTGGTAATAGGCGGGATCGGCCTTGAGTTCCAGGTAGCGGAGCACCACCTCCCAGGAATTGGGGTCTTCACCGTTCACACGGGCCAGCCGCCGGGCGTCATTGACATGACCGATTCCACCGTTGTAGCAGGCCAGGATCAGGCTCATTCGGTCTTTCTCGGAAATTCCCGCCGGCAGGTCGAGCGTCGAATCGATCCGATTCCACACTTTATTGGCCAGCAATACATTGGTTTCCGGATCGAGCAAGGCTTCTTCCGAGGCTACGTCGAACTGCCGGGCCACTGCAGGCATGATCTGCATCAGCCCCCTCGCTCCACGGCGGGAAACTATATCGGCTTTGAAACGCGACTCGTGATAGGCAATAGCACTCATCAGGCGCCAGTCGTTCCCCTCCCGCTCGCTGATATTCCGAATTACGTGATCGTAGGGAGAGATCACATACCGGGCTTCCATTTTCTCCTCCAGGGTAATCCCCGCTTCGGACGACGTCGAAAAATCGGCGTTGAATCCGTAAAAAGTGGTCTGTAATGTTAAAAATACGAAAATTAAACAGGTTTTCTTTAACATAAAACTTGCTTTTGCAGGCAGCTTCCTGTGCCGTACAGTACGCTAATCATAGAAACCCCACGAGATACCCATCTTAAACATGCCCGGATTGAGCGGGTACTTCGCAATCGCGAAATATTCGCCGTTTCCGAACAGGCCCCGGTTGATATGCTGATATTTCAGGAATATCCGCATTCTCTTCCACTTACCCATGACGAAAGCGTCCACGTAGGGATAATTCCCCACCTCGACCTCGCGCTGGTTGTAAAACGCCGACAGTGCGGGATTGTAACCGGGCGCATAATAACGCGTATTATAACGTCCGTCCAAACCGATCTGCAGGCGCAATACGTTGCGCACGACCCAGAATTCGTAATAATACGAAAGGAAGGCGCTCAAAAGCGGAACGGGTGCAACTTCTTGATTCGTACTCCACTGCAACAATACCCTGTTGTCCAAATGAAGTCCGCCTAAGCGGAAATCTTTGCGAGCGTACACACTCGTGAGGCTTACGTTTCCACCCTGCTGGGTAATCTGGCTGTCTGCGTCGTAATAGATCTTGTCGCTGACGACGCCCTGCCATGCTCCCGCTTCAAACGCGAAATCGGGAATCGAAAACTTCACCTCGAACCGAGTTTCATTCTCCTTGCCTAAAGGAGTGGACCATATATAATGGTTCGAGAAGAGATTCTCCTGCCAGTAGTTGGGCGAGCGGCGGTCCATCGTGAACCGGCCTTCGAGAATCAGGGGGTGTCCGCGGAGATACCCCGTCAGCGCCAGATGGGCGCCCAAGGTGAGGTCTCCGCCTCTGTATCCCGACGGGTAGAACTTGAGGTTCGCATCCCAATCGACATATTTCTTTATCTTGCCTCCGACGGAACCGTATGCGAAATAGCTGGTCTTGTTGACCTTCGTATACTTTCCCGTCAGGAAATCACGCATCTCGAACTGCGAGTAGGTATGCATGTCGATGCCTATGCCGGCATCAATCGTGCCTACCACGCCGTTGCGGTCCCAAGGCTGCGCCTGAACGAAGAAGCGGTTCGAGATAACGCGCTCGTAAATCGAGTCGCGCGTATCGCGGGGATTGATGAACCAGTCCTTGTAGTAAATCCCCTCCGTAGGCTTGAATTCGCCCGTCTCCGGGTCCCGCTCGCCCCGCTCGTTCGAATAGCCGGCCTTTATATCCGTATAGACCTTGCTCCACGAGCTGTACTCGAACGAATGGCCTATGAATACCGCCGAAAGGTCGGCCAGCGAAAAATCGCTGTCCGTCACCCGCTGCAGCGGAAGCGCATACGACTGGGTGACGAAGAAGGCGTTGTTGCGGTAGGTATTCTGCGCCTCGGCGTCGGCCAGCTTCATCGGCACGCCCGACGGCATCTGGAACGTCGTATCGGCAATGGCCCACGTGCCGACCACGCCGCCGTTTTCCTGCTGCTCGATGTGATTGTTGTAATAGGCCGCATGCACCGAATAGCGTTTGCCCGTATGGTTGAACGCCACCGCGAGGTTGTGGTTCTTGGTGCGGGACCAGATATACTGGCCGCGCGTTCCCCGCGCCTTGTAATCGACGTTGAATCCCGTCGTCGGCGAGACGTTCTGCGCGTGCATGATGTTGAAGTTCTCCTCGCGGAAACGCTTCTGCCCCGATTCGAGGTAGGTCATGCGGATGATCGGCTTCTTCGTATTGTAGAAGGGCACGTTCTCCATATCGTACGTGTAGGCATAGTAGGGACTCGCGAAACCGAAGTCGAAGTTCTGGGGCCGCCGGAAATAGTTCATCGGCAGCGAAGCCTGTCCGAGAGCGCCCTGCGCGATGTCGCCCACCTCTTCGCGGTAGAACGGATAGTCGATGCGCCAGTCGGTCAGCGTCGTGTCCAGCGGTCCGATCTCAACGCGGTTGTAGTTGCGCCTGACGTTCCAGCGGAAGTTGTTCAGCGAGCGGACCGAATCGCTGAAAAAATAGGATTCGAGCGGCTTGCGGATCTTGCGCTCCTTCTTGGTCGTATCCTGCGGCTGCTGTTCGCCCTCCTCGCCCTCTTCCGCAGGCTGTTCGAACGGATTGTTGCCGTACAGGCTGCCGGTCTGCCCGCGCTGCTGCGCACGCATCAGCGTCTTGGCGTCGAAGCCCTGCGAACGGACGACGCCGGGCGCTGTCAGAAACAGACCGAGCAAAGCTGTCAGCAATATTCTTTTCGTCAATCTCGACATAGAACGGGAATCCGCGGCAAAGGTAATTAAAAAAATTTAGATATAAAATTATTCCTCCGGGCAAGCCGCTGAATCACGGCTCTTTAGCGTCACGATCCACTTTACCGCCGAGACGACGATATAAAGCAGAATGATAACCGGGACGGCCCGAACACCCAAAGCGACCAACAGGACAACGGACAGCGCAATAAAGAGATAGCGGATCTCGTTGCCTTTAAAAGAAAAACTCCGGAACTTGAAAGCGAACATTCTCACCGGCGATATGAGCAGCCACGACATGACCGGCATCAGCAGGAGCACCCAGACGCCCAGACTGAAGCCCGTCTTGGCGTTCATCCAGCCCAGCGCTGCGAAGAACAGCGCATTGGCCGGAGTGGGCAGACCGCAGAATTCGGTGTGCTGCGTTTCGTCGATATTGAACTTGGCCAGCCGCAGCGCCGAGAAAGCCGCCACCACGAAGCAGAGCACGCTGCCGCCGTAGCGCATCCACGGTTCGGCATCGGCCGCAAGCGCGTCGTTCCACAGCACGAAAAGCACCGAAGCCGGAACGAATCCGAACGAAACCATGTCGGAGAGCGAATCCAGCTGAACGCCGATGGCCGAGGGACACTTCAGCAGCCGGGCGGCGAAGCCGTCGCAATAGTCGAAGACGCCCGCGGCGACGGTGAGCCAGAAAGTCAGCTCCAGATCGTGGTAAACCAACGCCGAAACCGCCGCAAACGAGCCGCAGAGCAGGCTTGAGAGGGTCAGCAGATTGGGTATGGTGAACAGTTTTATTTTCATCGGGAACCTAAAAATATTTATTCCAGCAATAGGCGGCAAAGTTACAAAATATTTTTATCTTTGTCTCACTTAATTCCATATTATAACTTATGGCAAGCAACAAATATTGTGTCATCATGGCCGGCGGCATCGGTTCGCGCTTCTGGCCCAAGAGCAGGCAGTCGATGCCCAAACAGTTCCTCGACATACTGGGAACGGGAAAATCGTTTATCCGCCACACTTACGAACGCTTTGCAAAAATCGTCCCCGCCGAGAACTTTCTCGTCGTGACCAACCATAAATACAAGGACCTCGTACTCGAACACATCCCCGAAATCGGCGAACGGCAGGTGCTCTGCGAACCGATCGGCCGCAATACGGCCCCCTGCATCGCCTATGCGGCCTACACGCTGATGAAACAGAATCCCGATGCGGAGATGATCGTCACCCCGGCCGACCACCTGATTCTCAACGAAGAGGACTTCCGCCAGATCATCGGCGAGTGTCTCGAATTCGCCGACAAACACGACGCCCTGCTGACCGTCGGCATCAAACCGACACGTCCCGATACGGGTTACGGCTACATTCAGGTTTCGGACACCAACGTCATCAGCAAGGTCAAGTGCTTCACCGAGAAACCGAACCTCGAACTGGCGCAGACCTTCCTGCAAACGGGCGAATTCTTCTGGAATTCGGGCATCTTCATCTGGAAAGTGCAGACCATCGTCGAAGCGTTCCGGAAACACCTGCCCGAACACCACGCCATGTTCAGCGGCGTGATGAAGGCGCTGGGCACCGACGCCGAGAAAACCACCGTCGAAATCGTCTTCTCGGAGTGCCGCGCCATTTCGATCGACTACGGCATCATGGAGAAGGCCGACAACGTATACGTCCGCTGCGGCGATTTCGGCTGGAGCGACGTAGGCACGTGGGGCTCGGTCTACCAGCATTCGCGCAAGGACCGCTACGCCAACGCCGTGCCTGAGCAGGGGTGCTACCTTTACGACACGCGCAGCAGCATCGTTTCGCTGCCCAAGGACAAGGTGGCCGTCATCAGCGGCCTGAAGGAGTATATCGTCGTGGATACCGACGACGTGCTGATGATCTGTCCCCGCTCCGAGGAGCAGAACATCAAGAAATTCATCGACGAAGTCAAATTCCACAACGGAGACAAACACATCTGACGCATCCGGGCCGGCAGCCCGCATATACGGCATCCATATGTCCGAACTGTACGATATTTTCCGGCGGCACCCCCGCA
>ERZ780086.287-NODE-287-length-14803-cov-3.07238_pt1 | contig 14803 bp, 9 predicted proteins | sample MGYA00511575_ERZ780086 | MGnify/ENA primary metagenome ERZ780086 (study PRJEB29588, sample SAMEA2161917) | human gut metagenome | biome: human gut; feature: human-associated habitat; material: faeces | place: Denmark | collected 2008/2010 ...
TTGACAGGGACTAAAATATCCCGGAAATGTTCTGTAAAAGAGTTCTGCCCCTCAATCTGCAGTACTTTCGAATAGAATGTCCGGTGTTTATAAAAATACTCACAGATTTTTTCCAGTATATCCCATGTAAAGCCGGCATTTTTCCATTCTTCTTCTGAAAAAATCTTTGTAATTTCAGTGTCAAAAATCCAGTTGACCAGATCATATTTATCTTTAAAATGATAATAAAAACTTTTGCGGTTCATTCCGCATTCTTCGCAAATGTGTGATACACTGATCTTCGCAAAAGGTTTCTGTTCCAACAGTTTTCGAAGAGCATCTGCAAATGCCTGTTTGGTGGCGTTTGAGTATGGCATAACCGACTCCTCCTTATTCCTTTTCTCTTATCCATATTTTAACTATTGTACCACACTTTTTTTATTTTGTTACCCTTTTATATCTCTCATATGGAATTTGTATATATAATAGGAAAGAACCGCTACGATATACTCGGTAACGGCAAATCCGTACCACACACCCGATGCCTGTAACAACCGGCTGAGCACAAAAGAAACCGGCAGCATCACAACGATATAGCGCGCAAGAGAAATCAAAAGTGATGGCATGCCCTTTCCCAGTCCCTCCAGGACTCCGGAAAATGTAACGGAAACCGAGGATACCACGAATCCAAAACTGATGATTCTGAGTGCCGCACCTCCGATTTCCATTGTTGCGCGGCTTGTGGTAAACAATCCCATCAGCTGCTGCGGAATTGCACAGGAAATTGCCATTCCCATAACCATAACCAGTGCGATCAATCCCATGGAGGTGTGCGTAATCTTTTTCACCCTGTCATATTCTCCCGCTCCATAATTATATCCAACGAGCGGCCGGATTCCCTGCACAATTCCGTTTGCCGTCAGATAAATAAATGTCTGCAGTTTATAATAAACTCCGAGCACCAGAATATAACTTCCCGGAAACGGCGCAAGGATTGCATTTAATGCGGACACCTGAATGGAAGGAAGTGCAAGATTTAAAGTTGCCGGAATTCCGATGGTATAAATATTTTTCATTACGTTTCCGGTTGTCTTCATATTTGCGACGTTGACCTTTACATGCATCGGACGTGCAAAATAAAACAGCAGATACCCCGCCAGCGTCACACACTGACCGATTCCCGTGGCATAAGCCGCACCCGCAATTCCAAGCTTCGGTACCGGTCCCAGACCAAAGATCATAACCGGATCTAAAATAATATTGGTTACACATCCGAGCATCATACAGATCATCGACACCTTCATCCGCCCGACTGCCTGAAAGATCTTTTCATATGCAAGTCCCAGACCGATCACTGGTGCAAACGCAAATACCCGCGTGGAATACGTGCATGCCAGTGCGATCACCTGTGTATCGCCTGTAAACATCCGAAGAAACGATGGCATAATGGCAGAACAAAGCAGTGCCAGCACCAGACCGTGGATCAAATTTAACAAAAGCCCCACGGATGCCGACTCATCCGCCAGTTTCTCCTCTTTTGCTCCCAGATAAAAGGCGACCCTTGCATTGATTCCGATCGCAAATCCGATAACAATGGCATTGACGAGATTTTGCATCGGAAACACAAGGGCAAGCGCCGTCATCGCATCTTCACTGATCTTTGCCACAAAATAACTGTCCACAATGTTATACAATGCATTCACTGCCATGGATATGACCATGGGAAGTGACATGGAAAGCACCAGCGGCAGGATTTTTCTTGTTTTCATGTACTCCTGATTCATACAAACTCCTCTTTTCTGCCGGATGTTCCGCAAAAAAAGACTATAGACCGACGGTTTGAATCAGAAACCGTAAAATCTATAGTCTTTTTCAGACATCCTGTTTTGTGTATCTTATCTTACTTCAATTGGTCTGTTTTTGCAAGTCTTTTCTAAAATAAAGAGGTGTCAGTATCTTTCCGGGATTTGTGGAGCCGTAAGGAAACAGACGTATTTCTATGTACAATACCGGAATGTCCGGTCGGTCAGAATTCTTGCAAAGATCAGACCAAGCGGCAGTGCCACAATAATTAAAATTGCAGAAGCAAACCAGGATGCAGAGGTATTCAAAGACATCGCCCCCAGATTGTAAATTGCCCGGTACAGATACAGTCCCGGTACCATAATGACAATCGACGGAACCGTAAGTGAAATCCTTGGATATCCCGCCTGGTTTTTGATCAATGATGCAAGGATTCCTGCCAAAAGTGCTCCCACAAAAGCAGCCGCAGCCGGAGGAAATGAAGCAAGATCCACCAGCTCCAGCCGGAGGGTGTTGGCCACTGCTCCGATCAGTGCTGCCGTTGCCGCCAGTTTCCACGGACTGTTAAACATAATCGAAAATCCGAACACGCCGCAGAAACTGAAGACCAGACGCAGTATGATATGCATGGGAACGGACATGGAAAGCGCCGGAAAATCCACCGGATGCAGATGCAAAAGCAGTGCCATCAGCCATGCCGTAATGGTCGCAACAACAATGATAATGATCGCATAGGTCAGCCTCTCCAGCCCGGAACGCATATCCAGCTTGGCAAGGTCAATTCCGCTTGTAATAAACGGAAAGCCCGGAATGATAAAAAGCATGGAACAGATATATCCCGCCTCATGCTGCAGGGAAACCCCGGCAATCAGCTCTGCGATCCGAAGCAGAATGGTATAGGTAACGCACGCCGAGGCAACGGATGCCACAATCCCGAGAAACAGTGTCAGATGATGCTTTGTCAGTTTGCAGCGGACAAAGTTTCCAAGTCCTGCCCCGCAAAAAGCAAACAGCATTTCCACGGGTCCTCCGCCAAGCAAAAATGTGAATGCGCCGCATGCCAGTGCCGCGGCAAATCCCAAAGCCACCGGGGAATAGAGTCCATGAATCCGGTCGATCTCATCCAGATGATCATGGAGCTGTTCGCCCGTCATGGTTTTCCCTACGGTTGAAAATTCACCGATAAAACGCTCCAGCCGGTTCAGTTTTGATGTGTTGACTCCGGTATTGGTCAGGCAAAGAGACTGGGAAAATCCACTCGTTCCATCAAAACAGGTATATTCAATCGACATCAGACCGATATCTGTCGAACATGTAATTCCGAGATTTTGTGAAATCGTATTCATGGAACTGCGGACACGCCAGGCTCCCGTTCCACAGGATAACAGCATCAGGCCGACACGGCCGACGATTGAAGCTTTTTCGGTCAGGTCTGCCTCTGTAATCGGACAATTTCCGTGGCCGCTGTACTCATGCCATGGGATATCCATGTGATTTTTAGGTATTGCAGTGGTTTGCATGAATCATCATCCTCTTTCTTAATGCATCAATACAATTTTGTTTGCAATATCAATGTTTTTCTCCAATGCCTTCCGAAAATGGTACATCGGCAAAAACACCCCAAGTGCATCGTAACGGTTTCCCTTATTTTCCATGGAATCCTGTCCGTAATAAACGACCGAACGTGGCAGGGATTTCTGCAGATCCATCAGGATATCCCAGATGGCCGCATATGCCTGCGCTTCTGTCTCCTGTATTTTTACCGTATCCGGCATTTCATAGACAAGCAGCACTCCGATATGCTCTCCCATACGGATTTCCTGTGCTTCCATGGTATCTCTGTCATAACAATGCCGTTTACGGAATCCGTATGCCAGATACATCTTCACCTGTTCACTCTTTTGAAATACCTTAAAAAACTGCTCATAATTTTTGTCACTGACATGAAATTTGATATCCGGAATTAATTTTCCATCCTCATCCGTCAGGATATAGGGATTTGTCTGACCATTGGCATTAAAACGAAACGGAGCCAGAAACGAATTCCGCAGCAGATCAAACATACTGTTCTGGCAGATTGCCATCAGAAACGCCGTCAGATCCTTTTCCTCATAAGAACGAAACAGTGCGGTTGCGAACTGCTCCGCAGAAAGACCGTTGCCCTCATAATCATCGCCCACTCCGAGCGCATCATAAAACGTTTCCATCAGGCGCTCACATGCCTGCGGATTCTCTTTAATCTTTTCAAAAAGCATTTTTGCCTTCTGTTCCCTTGGAAAAATTGTTGCCATAAAAATACACTTCCTTTTCTCAATCTCGCTATCTTTTATTATAAAGAATATTTTTAAAAAGGATAACGTATTTTCTATATAAGTTTCATATTAAATTGACATATTAAAATGCGGTGAAAATAATCCTTTCACCGCACATAATAATTACTGTTCTGTTTTTGCAATCTGCGTATCCATCTTTAAAATATGATTGATCAGCCATCCGCCAAGGAACTCGATCAGCTCATGCAGATATTCCTGCTGGTTGTCATCAATTTCTTCCAGCTTATCCAGATCGATACTCATCAGCTTGTCCACAAATGCCTGATGCGCCCTCTTTTGCGCTTCCAGCATCGGGCTGTTGATTTTCTGCATATAGGCCTCTTCATCTTCAAAATGAAACTTGGTATATTCCCGGAGTTCATCCAGCAGACGTACAATTTCATCGTATTTGTCATGAAGCAGGTCGTTATGGATCAGTGCATTTACCTCTCCGATAATCTCAAACAGCTTCCGGTGTTCCCTGTCTACCAGTTCAATTCCCGTATAATATTTCGCGGTAAACACAAACGGATCTTCTTTCTGCATTTTTCCGATCATCATGTCACTGCTTAAAATATGCCGGTACAGCCAGCGTACCAGATAGGTCAGAATCTCATCGAGCATCGCCGATGCATTCTCCCCGGTGAGTGGCTGCTTTTCCAGAAGTTTTACGTGATCGGCAAATGCCTGATGCTCTTTTTTCTGCAACGGCAGTTCCGGATCGTTCTGTGCCTCCATATAGGCTTCTTCGTGTGCAAAATGGTTTACGGCATAATCACTTAAATGTTCCAGTATATTTTTTACCGTCTGTGGTGTGCGTGCTTCTTTCGGCAGTTCAACCGCTTCATTGATCAGCGAAAACAGTTTTCGGTGCTCTTCATCGATCTGGTCGATGCCCGTCAGACAATCCTGCGTAAATTCGTACATTATTACGTTCCTCCCTCAGTGTATTTTCTCTGTGAAAACAAAAGTTCTTTTCTGCCACTATATAATCATTTTTTGGAATTGTCAAATACGAATTACTTCTATCATACTCTGTGCCGTTACACCATTAAGTATCCGTGCAGACATTTTTCCATAATACCAGAGTACTCCAAACTTTTTTGCATCCATAAAAAAATTCCTCCTATATCTTTCTGGTTCTAAGCTTAGAAAATATAGGAGGAAACGTCAATCTACGATTCCTTTATATCGCCTGATTCCGGCGTATTCTGCCCCACAGCCGCGGGGTATACAGTGCCAGAATCTTATTTACCTGATTTACTACCTTTGGATTAACAAGCAGGTAAATCACGCAGATACTCAAACAAATCAGAACAAACAGCGCAAACCATCCCCAGTCTCCGAGATAGTCATAGATTCCTGCAAACATCAGGATATCCCGCAGGATCCGGTGCAGCATATATACCGGCATCGTATTCTGTCCAATCACTGACAGACAGGTTTTCCCACGCGGCACAAAAAACATAATCGCCCACGAAATCAGAAACGCGGCAATCATCAGTGCCAGACGAACAAACGGTCCTTCCCACACATCATCCAGTTCATAATAGGAAATGTTTTCATAGACCATGCCAAGCTCATCTTTTAACTTTGAGCCAAACGCCAGAATTCCCGCACAGATTGCCACAGCAGCCGGTACAACAACTCTCCGGTAAACCGGTCGCAATGCCCGTTCAAGCACCGGTTGTTCCATATAATATCCCAGATAAAAGAACGGACCAAATACCAGAATACGGGACATGCACAAAAAATCGCCGATATTTTTGAAATATCCGGCGATCAGGGCCAGCGCAACCGTCACGATTAATACCGGTATCTCTTTGTACTTCCGGATGACAGGAATGGTAAGATACCACACAATCATGGCAAACAGATACCACGGTGCCCCACTCTGCGAGAAAAAATTAATCTCTGAGAAATCCCGGAATCCACACAGTGCATATACTATCTGAATTGCAATAACAAATATGATGTACGCCTTGATCAGATACAATATTTTTTTAAAATTATACTGCCCGTTTTTATATATTTTCTTTGCAAAATAACCTGACACAAATACAAAAAGCGGCATATGAAATACATAGATCAGGCGCTTTACCACCACAAGAACACTTTCTCCGTGGATAGGGAGCAAAAAATGTCCCAGCACGACTAAGAATATCAATACCGCTTTCAAATTATCAAAAAAATAATCTCTCTCTTTATTCATTCGACACATCCTCTATTACCGAGAATGTATTATAGAACTTTTGCCGAAAAAGTCAAGAACTATTGCGCTTTTTGTTGAAACATTCCGTAAAATACCGCATCGGTATGTTTACGGATTTCCCCAAAATCATGGTATGGCACTTTCATGTTCCAGAAACACAGATGAGTGGAATGATTAATTTCCTCCATCACAGACAAAACTCCCGGCTGATCGGATTTCGTGATATAAAAAATCACGGAATCGAGAATCTTTTTTTCACTGTAACTATATTCAATTTTCTTACGCGTATAGCGAAATTCCGGTGTACAATCGTATTGTCTGAGTTTCAACTCAATCAATGCACGGATTCCCTGCATGGTATAAATAGAATACGGAGCTTCAAATCCAAACCAGAAACCTTCTTTCCGGTAGAAACTCAGTTCCGTAACATCCGGCCGCATATATTCTTCCCGCGCAACAACACGGATTCCGTCTGTATAATAAAATGTTTCTTCCGTATACACCATGATCGACGGCATAAAATCACCTCATCTGTACAATGTGCCAGTCATCTGTTCGTATCTTATTTACGAAGAACAAAATCAGATACCATCTCATCCAGACTTTCAGCAGATGCAGAAAGTTCTTCACTGGTTGCAGATACTTCTTCAGAAGTAGCAGAATTAGACTGCACAACCCCGTTTACCTGCTCAACAGCAGCGGAAATCTGCTTTACCGATTCTGCCTGCTGATCAGAAATCTGACGGATCTTAGCCACCTCCATAACAACCGCATCCAGCTGTTCGATCATTTCCGACATAAACTGGGAAGTCTCATCTGCAACAGAGCTTCCGACACCCACCTGATTCAGACTGTTTGTCAGCATGACACGGGTTTCTTCTGCCGAAGAAGCACTCTCTTCCGCAAGGTTTTTAATCTGTTCTGCAACAACCGCAAATCCTTTTCCTGCTTCACCGGCACGCGCAGCCTCAATGGATGCATTTAAAGACAACAGGTTTGTCTGGCTGGCAATGCTTTCAATCTTTCCGATGACAACCTGGATATCATTGGTGGTCTCTGAAATATGCTGCATGGCTTCGACCAGTTCTTTCATCTTTGCACTTCCGCTGTCTGCCTTGATTGCAACCTGCTTTGCCTGGTCATGTACACTGTCTGTAGACTTTGTATTTTCTTCGATATGTGTAGCAACCTCGGCAACCGAAGATGTCAGCTGCTGTACTGCCGCTGCCTGATCGGTAGCTCCCTCTGCCAGTCCCTGCGCACTCTGTGCCAGCTGGTCAGCTCCTGCGGATACCTGATTGGAAGATTCCTGTACATTTTTGATCGTCTGGCTCAGATTATTTTCTGTCGCTTCCAGTTTCTTTAAAATTTCACCGAAATTTCCCTGATAGGCTTCAATATCATGGGATCTCGCATCAAAGTTTCCTTTTGCAAACTCTGTAAGGAGCTGATTGATATCGTCCACAACACCCCTTAAATAAAAAGATGTATTGCGGAAACTTTCTGCAAGCTTTCCCAGTTCATCTTCCCCCTGATAAGAAATATCAATTTCGAGATTTCCGTGTGCCATGTCATCTGCGGCCTTTTCTATCTGGTCTAACGGTTCAAGAATATTTTCTGTCAGTTCCTGAATGATCATTTTGGAAAGCAATGGCATACCAACTACTGCAATGACAGGAATGATAATCCATACCGGATGTCCAAATACAAGCATTAAAATTGCAAACAGAATATTGTTCACCAGTAAAATTGCAAAAATTGCTTTCATAACCATTTTCAGCTTATCCGCAATTTTCACATTTTGAAAGTAATTCTTACGCATACGTTTCCTCCTATGTATCGTATACTATTTATCTATAATTCTACATCGAAATGTACATAATAGCAAGCAGAATTATCCAAAAATTATACAAGTCTGTCCAAAACTGCTTGAGATCTGCAGTTCCACACACGGAGCATCCGGATCACTGCTGCCCTGACCTTTACATTCCACATGTCCGCCTGCATTGCTGTGTTCAAAGTATCATGTGCATTTTGCTTGCCACCAGATATACTGCGATAAAAATAAGAATAACTGCGTGAAGCCCACAAGAGGTAAAAAAGGAGCCATCTGTTTCAGATGACTCCCAAAAATCATATGGCTATGCACCAGCCATAAGTCTCTATTTTACTGTACGGACAGATAAGAATATCCCATCAGACTTGTATCCACGTCATGTGCCACCTCACGGCCCTCACGAATTGCCCAGACAACCAGTGACTGTCCTCTGTGCATATCTCCCGCAACAAATACGTTCTTTACATTTGTTGCATATGTTCCAGGCTCTGTAGCTACATTTGTTCTCTGGTTCAGCTCTACACCGAATGCCTTTGCAATGTATTCCTCTGTTCCAAGGAATCCTGCAGCGATCAGTACAAGTTCTGCCGGAATCTTCTTCTCGGAACCAGAAACTTCCACCATATTTCTGCGTCCGGTCTTCTCATCCACCTTGCTCTCAAGTCTGACGATTGTCAGACCATTCAACTTGCCGTTCTTATCCTTATGGAATTCCTTTACGGTTGTCTGATAGATTCGTGGATCTGTACCGAAACATGCAATCGCTTCTTCCTGGCCATAGTCGGTCTTTAACACCTTCGGCCACTCCGGCCATGGGTTATTTGCTGCCCGCTCTGCCGGTGGACATGGCATCATCTCCAGCTGGGTTACAGACTTTGCACCCTGACGGATAGCCGTTCCCACACAGTCATTTCCGGTATCACCGCCACCGATGATCACAACATTTTTTCCCTTTGCGGAAATAAATTTGTTGTCCTTAAAATTGGAATCCAAAAGGCTCTTTGTGTTGCGTGACAGATAATCGACTGCAAAATAGATTCCTTCTGCATCACGACCTGCTGCCTTGATATCACGCGCATGCTTTGCTCCACAGCAGAGGATGACTCTGTCATACTCTTTTAACAGCTCTGCACTCTTGACATCCACACCGACATTACAGCCTGTGATAAACTTCACGCCCTCTTCTTTCATAACATTGATCTTACGGTCAATGATCTGCTTTTCGAGCTTCATATTCGGAATACCATACATCAGAAGTCCGCCGACACGGTCATCTCTCTCATATACCGTAACATCATGTCCTCTCTGGTTCAGCTGATCTGCTGCTGCCAGTCCGGAAGGACCGGAACCGATGATGGCAACTTTCTTTCCGGTACGAACCTTTGGAATATGTGGTCCGGCATAACCTTCTTTGTATGCCGTCTCAATGATTCCATGCTCATTGTCTCGGACAGATACCGGATCTCCCCAGTGTCCACAGGTACATGCCTTCTCACACAGAGCCGGACATACACGGGAGGTAAACTCCGGGAAATTATTTGTCTTGTGCAGACGGTTATATGCCTGCTGATAGTTTCCGGTATAAAGCAGATCGTTCCACTCCGGTACCAGATTGTGCAGCGGGCAGCCGGAAGTCATTCCGGCAACTGTCATACCCGACTGACAGAACGGGACACCGCAATCCATACAGCGCGCTGCCTGCTCTCTTTGTTTTTCTTTGGAAAGGAAGATGTGGAATTCATCAAAATTTTTGATTCGTTCCTTTGGTTCCACCGAACGCGCCTCACATCTGTCGTATTCCATAAATCCTGTTGGCTTTCCCATTGTTTCTTCCCTCCTTATGCTCTCGTGCTGGCATAAAATGCCTCAATCTGTGCCTGCTCTGCATTCAGACCTTTTTCTTCCATCTGAACGATTGCCATCTGCATACGGTTATAATCATATGGGATGACTTTCTTAAACTTCGGCAGATACTCACTGAAGTGATCGAGAATTTCCTTACCTTTTTCCGAATTGGTCAGTGTAACATGTTCTTTGATCATTTCTTTGAGCTCTAATACGTCATATTTATTGGTGACTTCCTCACTGAATACCATAGACTTGTTGGTACGCATGTACAGATCGTTATCCTCATCTAATACATAAGCGATACCACCGCTCATACCTGCGGCAAAGTTCTTTCCGGTTTTACCAAGGATAACGACACGACCGCCCGTCATATACTCACATCCATGATCGCCGACACCCTCAACAACAGCAGTAGCTCCGGAATTTCTGACACAGAAACGTTCTCCTGCCACACCATTGATGAATGCCTTACCGCTTGTCGCACCGTACAGTGCTACGTTACCGATAATGATGTTCTCATCCTTTTTGAAGTTTACTCCTGCCGGTGGATAAACGATCAGCTTTCCGCCGGAAAGTCCCTTTCCGAAATAATCGTTGGAATCTCCCACCAGTTCGAGTGTCAGTCCCTTTGGAATAAAGGCACCAAAACTCTGTCCGCCGGCTCCGCTGCATTTAATAATGAAAGTATCCTCATCCAGTGTATCGTCGTACTTCTTTGTAATCTCTGATCCGAAGATTGTTCCAAGCGAACGGTTTACGTTTGTTACTTCGGTATCGATCATACGCTTCTGCTTCTTATCAAGTGCCGGCTTTAACTGTTTTAAGAACTCCGTGATATCTTTGGTCTTATCCAGTTCGAAATCATATACCTGTTTCGGATCAAAAATAACCTTCTGCTTTGTTCCTGCAAACGGATTATTTAAGATATTGCTCAGGTCAAGCTTTGCTTCACGCTCGGACAGATCTCCGCGAACCTTTAAGAAATCGCTTCGTCCGACGAGTTCATCCACTGTGCGGACACCAAGTTTTGCCATGTACTCCCGAAGTTCTTCTGCGATAAAGCGCATGAAGTTCTCAACATACTCCGGTTTTCCTGCGAAACGCTTACGAAGCTCCGGATTCTGGGTTGCAATACCTGCCGGACAGGTATCCAGATTACATACACGCATCATGACACAGCCCATGGTTACCAGCGGAGCGGTTGCAAAACCAAACTCTTCCGCGCCAAGACATGCAGCAATGGCCACGTCTTTACCACTCATCAGCTTTCCGTCTGTCTCAATTCTTACTTTATTACGCAGTCCGTTCATAATCAGTGTCTGATGTGTCTCTGCCAGACCAAGTTCCCACGGAAGACCTGCGTTGTGGATGGAACTGCTTGGCGCAGCACCTGTACCACCGTCATATCCGGAGATCAGGACAACCTGTGCACCGGCTTTTGCAACACCGGCTGCTACGGTACCGACACCTGCCTCGGAAACCAGTTTTACGGAAATTCTTGCATCGCGGTTTGCATTCTTTAAGTCAAAGATCAGCTGTTCAAGATCCTCGATGGAATAAATATCGTGGTGTGGTGGCGGGGAGATCAAAGATACACCCGGTGTGGAAAGTCTTGTCCTGGCAATCCATGGATATACTTTCTTACCCGGAAGATGTCCACCTTCACCAGGCTTTGCTCCCTGTGCCATTTTGATCTGGATCTCCTGCGCACTGGTCAGATAACGGCTGGTAACACCGAAACGTCCGGATGCAACCTGTTTGATTGCGGAACAACGGTTCTTTCCGTCCGGTCCGACGGTCAGACGATCCTTGTCCTCACCACCTTCGCCGGTGTTTGACTTACCGTGTAAGTGATTCATGGCAATGGCAAGTGTCTCATGTGCTTCCTTCGAAATAGAACCGTAAGACATCGCTCCGGTCTTAAAACGTGTCACAATAGAATCTACGCTTTCCACTTCCTCAAGCTTCACACCCTTCTTCGGGTACTCAAAATCCATCAGTCCACGCAGGTTCGTATGCTTTTCTTCTTCATCTACCAGACTCGTATACTGCTTGAACATCTCATAGTCTCCACGCTGGGTAGACTGCTGCAGCAGATGGATGGTAGCCGGATTGTACAGATGCGCATCGGCTCCGCTTCTCATCTTGTGGCGCCCCTTGCTGTCAAGGGTTACATCGGTTTCAAGTCCCAGCGGATCATAGGCTGCGGAATGAAGCGTATTGACATCATTCTCGATATCCTTGATGGAAATTCCGCCGATGCGGCTGACCGTATTGGTGAAATACTTGTCAATGACATCTTTATCAATACCAAGTGCCTCAAAAATCTTGGAACCCTGATACGACTGGATCGTAGAAATACCCATCTTGGCTGCAATCTTTACAATACCGGTGATAATTGCATGGTTATAATCATCAACTGCGGCATAATAATCTTTGTCTAACATGTGCTCGTCGATCAGCTGTTTTACGGTATCCAGTGCCAGGTATGGGTTAATTGCACTCGCACCAAAACCAAGCAGTGTTGCAAAATGATGTACCTCACGCGGCTCTCCGGATTCGAGAATCAGGGAAAGGGAAGTACGTTTCTTTGTCTTTACCAGATACTGCTGCAATGCAGATACGGCAAGCAGGGAAGGAATTGCCACATGGTTATCATCCACGCCTCTGTCGGAAAGGATCAGGATATTGGCTCCGTCTCTGTATGCACGATCCGCCTCAATAAAGAGACGATCTACGGCTTTCTCAAGACTGGTATTCTTATAATAAATAATCGGAATGGTTTCTACCTTAAATCCGTCTACTTTCATATTGCGGATTTTCATCAGGTCTGTGTTGGTCAGAATCGGATTGTTGATCCGAAGTACTTTACAGTTCTCCGGTTTTTCCTCTAAGAGGTTTCCGGCAGATCCGATATACACCGTCGTAGAAGTAACAACCTCCTCACGGATGGAATCGATTGGCGGGTTGGTTACCTGTGCAAACAGCTGCTTAAAATAGTTAAACAGCGGCTCACGGTTTCCGGACAGCGCCGCAAGCGGTGTATCTGTACCCATCGCAGCGGTACCCTCAATGCCGTTCTTTGCCATCGGCAGGATGGAATCCTTTAAGGACTCATACGTGTAACCGAATGCTCTCTGCATTCTCTGACGTTCTTCCTGTGTGTATTCCGGCACACGCTCATTCGGGATTTTTAAATCCTTTAACATGACGATGTTACTGTCAAGCCACTCACCATACGGACGCTTGCCCGCATATTTTTCTTTTAACTCATCGTCATCGATCACACGGCCCTGCACGGTATCTACAAGAAGCATTTTACCAGGACGCAGACGGTCTTTGGTCACGATATGGGTCGGATCAATATCGAGAACTCCGACCTCGGAAGAAAGAATCAGATAGTCATCGTCTGTAATGTAATAACGGGATGGACGCAGACCGTTACGGTCAAGAACCGCTCCCATCATATCTCCATCGGAAAACAGGATGGATGCAGGTCCGTCCCAAGGCTCCATCATGGTTGCATAATACTGATAGAAATCTTTCTTTTTCTGTGTCATCACAGCATTGTTTGCCCATGGCTCCGGAATCATGATCATGACTGCCAATGGCAGATCCATGCCACTCATCACCAGAAACTCCAGCGTATTGTCCAGCATTGCGGAGTCAGATCCTTCGGTGTTGACGACCGGAAGTACCTTCTGGAATTCCCCGCGCAGCTTGCCGGATGCCATCGTCTCTTCCCGGGCAAGCATCTTGTCTGCATTACCACGGATGGTGTTGATCTCACCGTTATGTACAATAAAACGGTTTGGATGTGCTCTCTCCCAGCTTGGATTTGTGTTGGTAGAGAAACGGGAATGTACGGTTGCAATTGCAGACTCATAATCCTTATCCTGCAGATCGGAGAAGAACTGACGCAGCTGCTCTACAAGGAACATTCCTTTATATACAATCGTTCTGCTCGAAAGGGAAGCAACGTAGCTGTCATCGTTGGACTGCTCGAATACACGGCGTGCCACATACAGCTTGCGGTCAAAATCAAGTCCCTTCTCCACATCTTCCGGTCTTTTGATGAACGCCTGCATGATGCATGGTATACATCCTCTGGCCTTGTCGGAAAGCTTGTCCGGATGAATCGGTACCTGTCTCCATCCGAGGAATTCCATTCCTTCCTTCTCGACAATTACCTCAAACATCTTCTTTGCCTGATTGGTCTTTAACTCATCCTGTGGGAAGAAAAACATTCCGACGCCGTAATCTCTCTCTTCTCCCAGCTTAATTCCAAGCGGCTCTACCGCTTTCTTAAAGAACTTATGGGAAATCTGAAGAAGAATACCAACACCATCTCCGGTCTTTCCGTCGGCATCTTTTCCGGCTCTATGCTTTAAGTTTTCAACAATTTTCAAGGCATTTTCCACGGTCTGGTGGGTCTTGATACCTTTGATGTTTACCACAGCACCAATTCCGCAGTTATCATGTTCGAAACTCGGATCATATAATCCTTTGGCGGTTGCTGTGCTCTCATTCCATTGCTCTTTCATAGAACTATCCTTTCGTTGTAAATCATTCATGAGTTGCTTTTTCTTAACTGATTCTCATTTTACTCCTATAATCGCCGCTTGTAAATCACTTTTTCCGTTCTTTTGTCTGATAGTTTGTCTATTGTTGGTTTTATATAATATTGTCAGACAATAATGTATGTTTTCTTTTATATCTTTCGTTTTTCGAACAATAAAGCGGTCATATTCATGAAATATTTTTTCATAAATATGACCGTTTTTTCTGTTTTTATTAAGTTGTTTTTATTTT
>ERZ780086.298-NODE-298-length-14518-cov-3.42982_pt1 | contig 14518 bp, 7 predicted proteins | sample MGYA00511575_ERZ780086 | MGnify/ENA primary metagenome ERZ780086 (study PRJEB29588, sample SAMEA2161917) | human gut metagenome | biome: human gut; feature: human-associated habitat; material: faeces | place: Denmark | collected 2008/2010 ...
CCCTTAGTACGATATTGAATTTTTATGACAATAATTTTGGATGTGAAGATTTTTTAAGAATTATTGACTGGATGCCATATATTATCGAACTGGACTTTGAAAGCAGCTGTAACGAAATGGAATCTGAATGTCCGATTTACAGTTTTAAGTTGATTGCCAAACAGGAACATTGTTATATAGAGAAGGAATTTAAAGGTAAGTAGCGTGCGGATAAAAAGTAATATTGTTTTATCTATGGAAGGATTGTAGTTATGCAATATGCAAGAAAATTGAGAAAAGGTGACAAAGTAGCAATTGTAAGCTTGTCAAGTGGAATGCTCGGTGAAGAATTCTGCAGTCATAATATTGAGATTGGCATAAAGAGATTAAAAGAATATGGTTTGGAGCCGGTATTTATGCCTAATGCTTTGAAGGGTATTGAATATTTGCAAGTTCATCCGCAAGCAAGGGCGAAAGACCTAAAAGATGCATTTCAGGATAATTCTATTGCAGGGATTATTTGTGCAATTGGTGGTGATGATACATATAGGCTTTTGCCTTATCTGATGGAAGATGAAGAGTTTATAAAAGCGGTAGAGGAGTATCCAAAATTATTTACAGGCTTCTCAGATACTACGATCAATCATTTGATGTTTTATAAACTGGGCTTGTCTACTTATTACGGACCAAACTTTATTTGTGATTTGGGAGAAATTGCAGATGAAATGTTACCATATACCAAAAGGGCATTTGAGAGTTATTTGGAAGGTAATGAATCTGATGAAATTATATCCAGTGATACTTGGTATGAAGAAAGAGAAGATTTTTCAAGAGCCGCAATAGGAACAGAAAGAAAAACTCATAAGGAAGAACGTGGGTTTGAACTTCTCCAGGGAAGTGAAATTTTCCAAGGAGGATTATTAGGCGGATGTTTGGAAAGCCTTTATGATGTATTGACCAATAGCAGATATGAAGATGAAAAGGAAGTTTGTGAAAAATATGATCTGTTTCCAAATAAGGAAGAATGGATTGGGAAAATTCTATTTATAGAAACCTGCGAAGAAAAACCGACTCCTGAATTGTTTGAAAGAGAAGTGTTATTACTGAAAGAAAAGGGAGTATTCGACGTGGTAAATGGTGTATTAGTTGGAAAACCACAGGATGAGGCTTATTATCAGGAATATAAAGATATTCTTATTAGAGTGATAGACAATGAGAAACTTCCGATTGTTTATAATGTGAATTTCGGACATGCTATGCCACGATGTGCGTTACAGTATGGTGCTGTTGCAAAGGTAGATATGAAGCAGAAAAAGATTTATGTGATTACGTCGTGATGAAGAAGTAAGTCTTACAAAGATTATTGATGTGGTATGTAAAATCATAGACGAAGTTTCATTTGCAGGGACTGATTCCGTTATGCATGGCACGATAGAAAAAATGGCAGAACACTGACAAAAAGTTATGGAAAATTTTCCTGATGAATTTATAAGTTCATCAAAGTAGTGAAACTCATGCAGGAATATGTTATACTAAAGGCAGACAAAGCTGGAGGATATATGGATGAGCACCTGCAAGGCACTGTTATCTAAAATTATAAATAAAGATGCTTTTTACGAGCAGGAGGATGTGACGCAGAATATTTTTGCGTTCCGTGTGGTGGGAATCTGCATTTTATTCTATTCGTTTGTGATGATTCTGAACTGCCTGCATATTTTTATCGTGGATCAGGCGATTTTTACCAGAGGCTATGTGGCGGCATGTGTGCTGACACTGATTTATGGATTGCTGCTTGTGAAGATGGGGCTTGAGCACCCATTTACCAAGTATCTCAGCGTTACGGCCATCGGGTTGATCGTCATGGTCGCGAGTGCATCCCTTACCTACCATATGATCATTATTATGATGATCCCGATTATCATTGCAAGTATGTATACTTCAAAGAGACTGTCGGTTTATGCCTTTATATTTACAGTGGGTGGGATTACGATCAGTACTTATGTGGGCTATTATTTTGGGGTATGTGATGCAAACATGGCACTACTGACGGTGACATCACTGGATCATCTGCAGAAGGATGGTGTGTTTTTGCTCAACAAAGTAAACGAAAATCCTATGGTTACGCTGGCACTTTATTATGTGATGCCGCGATCGCTGATGGCGGTTGCATTTTATTATGTAAGTAACAGTGTAAACAGTATTGTGCGCAAGTCCATGGAAAATGCAATGCGTATGGTACAGGCGGCTTCCATGGATGATATGACGGGACTTTACAGCAAAAATAAACTGCTTGAAACAGTGGAACATATGGAGCCAAAAGAACGCCCGGTTGCGGTTATTTATTGGGATGTCAACCAGTTGAAATATGTAAACGATACGTTTGGTCATTTGTACGGAGACCAGCTGATTGCCAAAATTGCGGGATCCATTCGGGCAGCAGTGACGAGTGAGGAAACCAATGCTTACCGTTACGGTGGGGATGAATTTCTTATGATTATTCCGGATGGGACACAGGAGATTGCAGAAGATGTCATTGAAAAGTGGAGGCAGGTGATGAAGCCGATTCAGAAAAACAGTGAGATTCCGGTATCTGCCTCCGTGGGATATGCCGTGGGAAAATATGAAAATATAATGGAACTGATCGAGATCGCAGATCAGAGAATGTATAAGGACAAACAAATACGCCGCCAGTAGCGGCGTATTTTATGGCTCAGAGGGATAACAGAACCGGAAAGGGGTAGAGAAAATTTGAAAACAAACAAATATGAAATAGATATGTGCAATGGTTCAATCATGGATAAACTGATCTCGTTTGCACTCCCACTCATGCTGTCTGGAATTTTACAGCTGATGTTCAATGCGGTGGACATTATTGTTGTGGGGCATTTTACGGGAAAACAGGCACTGGCGGCAGTGGGATCGACCACGGCACTCATCAACGTGTTCACCAATCTGTTTATCGGAATTTCGCTGGGGGCTAACGTGCTTGCGGCACGTTTTTTTGCGTCCGGCAGGGAAAAAGAAATGTCAGACACGGTACATACCGCCATTCTGCTGGCACTGATCAGCGGAATTCTCATGGCTGGAATCGGGGTAATCAGTGCAAAGGGTGCGCTGCTTCTTATGGGAACGCCGGACAATGTCATTGCACAGTCAACCCTTTACATGCGGATTTATTTTCTGGGGATGCCGTTTTTTATGCTCTATAATTATGGGGCAGCGATTCTGCGTGCGGTGGGAGATACCAAGCGGCCGTTGTTGTTTCTGGTGATTTCCGGATGTGCCAATGCGCTGCTGGATCTGATTTTTGTGATCGGTTTTCATCTGGGTGTGGCAGGCGTAGCTACTGCGACGATTACGGCACAGATGATCTCCTGCATTCTGGTTTTGTTATGCCTGTACCGCACCGACAGCTGCTATCAGCTGCGTTTTTCGAAGCTGAAAATAAAAAAGGTTTATCTGCTGCAGATTTTTCAGGTGGGAATTCCTGCCGGGATTCAAAGTACGGTTATTAACTTTTCAAACGCGCTGCTGCAGTCTTCCGTGAATTCCTTCGGAGATACGGCGATGGCGGGGTATACAGCGGCAAATAATATTTTGGGATTTTTGTATATGTCGGTAAATTCCATTACACAGGCATGTATGAGTTTTACGAGTCAGAATTATGGTGTGGGGAAATATAAACGTATGGATCGTGTGCTGATCGACTGTCTGATTCTTACGGTCAGTGTTCCCCTGCTGCTGGGATGTGGCGCATGGCTTTTCGGACCGCAGGTACTTAGTATATATACGAGAGAAAAGGATGTGATCGAGAGTGGCATGGAGATTCTTGCCATTACAACAGTGCCGTATTTTCTGTGTGGCATTATGGATTTGTTTCCCGGAGCACTGCGGGGGATGGGACATTCGGCAGTGCCGATGATCCTGTCGGTGATCGGTACGGTCGGAACGAGAATTCTCTGGATTTTTGGATTTTTCCCACATCACAAATCGTTGTACTTCCTGTTTATTTCTTATCCGGCATCCTGGATCATCACGATTGTGATGCAGGTCATCTGTTTTTATTTTGTGAGAAAAACGGTGCGCAGGGAATTGATGCGGGGATAAAACGCAGCGTAAAAAATGTGCCCAAAAATCGGAAACGATTTTTGGGCATTTAGTTTCTTGAAGGAAGAAAAAGAACATGCTACTATAATGGAAACTGAAATAAAGAAAATAGTTTCCTTCCGGCAGAAAGGATGAAAAGAATGAATAAAGAACTGAAAGAGAACATTATGCAGGGAACGTTGCAGGCATTCAATCAAAAGGGTTTGAAATTTACGATGGATGATATTGCAAAGATTTTAGGGATCAGTAAAAAAACGATTTATCAAGTGTTTCGTGATAAGGAGGCTTTGTTTCTGGAAACGGTGGACTATTTGTTTGACCGGATCAAGGACAGTGAGCAGAAGATCGTAGAGAATCAGGAGATGGATACCCTGCAAAAGATTCACACAATCCTTGGTGTGATGCCGGAATGTTATCAGGATGTGGATTTTCGACAGTTATATCAGTTAAAAGAAAAATATCCGGAGATTTATCATCAGGTGGAAGTACGGCTCGAAACAGGCTGGGAAACGACCATTGCCCTGTTGGAACAGGGCATGCAGGAAGGTGTGATCCGTCCGGTCCGGATTCCGATTTTAAAGATGATGCTGGAAGCATCGTTAGAGCAGTTTTTCCAGCGCGATATCCTGCTGCAGAATGAAATTACTTATGCGCAGGCATTGCAGGAGGTTGTCGGGATTCTGATGTATGGAATTGCTTCGGAGAGGTAAAACGAAAGGGGAGCATAAAGAAGCATGGAGAGGTTGTATTGGAACAATGACTGGAAATTTGCCGAAACATGGGAAGAAGCCATGAAAGAGGCAGTATATCCGGAAAATGAGATGGAGGATGTGCGGCTGCCGCATACCTGCAAAGAGCTTCCGTATCATTACTTTGATGAGCATGCGTATCAGATGCTGTGTGGATATCGCAGACATTTTATGGCGCCGGAAGCGTGGCAGGGGAAAAGTGTGGAACTGACCTTTGAGGGCGTGGCGCATGATGCGGTTGTTTATGTCAATGGGACAGAAGTGAAAGCGCACCATTGCGGTTATACGGCATTTTCCGTGGAACTTGCAAAATACCTGAAATATGGGGAGGACAATGTACTTGCGGTGCGTGTCGACAGCCGGGAAAATTTGAATATTCCGCCGTTCGGATATGCCATAGATTACATGACTTTTGGCGGGATGTATCGTGAGGTTTACGTGCAGGTGAGAAATAAGACACATCTTGCAGATGTATTTGTCAAGCCACAGATACATCCTCTGCAGGTGACTACAGAGATTACGGTACAGAATATTTCGGATGGGATAACGTTGCAGCAGGAAATCCGCAAAAAAGGCGAGGGTGCATATAGTCCCCTGGGACAGAAGCCGGTAAAACAGGCAAATGTGCAAACCGTTTTTCCAGTGCAGGAGATCTGTTTGTGGGAACCGGAAAATCCACATTTGTATGAAATCCGGACAAGTTTGTGGAAAAATGGGGAAATGATAGATGCGCGTGTGGATATCACAGGGTTTCGGGAAGCCGGATTCCGGAAAGATGGTTTTTATCTGAACGGAAAGAAATTGCGGCTTCGTGGATTAAACCGTCATCAGAGTTATCCGTATGTGGGATATGCAGCACCGGCATCCATGCAGATTTTCGATGCCGATATTCTCAAAAAAGAACTTGGCGTGAATGCTGTGCGCACTTCCCATTATCCGCAGTCGCAGGATTTTATCCGTCGTTGTGATGAAATTGGTCTGCTTGTGTTTACCGAGTTTCCGGGGTGGCAGCACATCGGGGATGAAGAATGGAAGCGGCAGGCGGTGCAGAATTTAAAGGAAATGATCGTGCAGTACCGCAATCATCCTTCCATTATTCTCTGGGGCGTGCGGATTAATGAATCACAGGATGACGATGTTTTTTACAGGGAAACAAACCGGGTGGCACATGAACTGGACGATACGCGTGCAACCGGCGGAGTGCGGATGCTAAAGAAAAGCCATCTTCTGGAGGATGTTTATACGTACAACGATTTTCTTCACGATGGCAGACATCCGGGGTGTAATCCGAAACGAAAAGTTACACCAGATATGAAAAAACCGTATCTGATCAGTGAGTATAACGGGCATATGTTTCCGACCAAGCCGTTTGACGATGAGGAACACCGGACGGAGCATGCAATCCGTCATGCAAATGTATTGAATGCGGTGGCACAGGAGCCGGACATTGCAGGAAGTTTTGGCTGGTGTATGTTTGACTATAATACGCACAAGGATTTTGGTAGCGGTGACCGGATCTGTTACCATGGCGTGATGGATATGTTCCGCAACCCGAAACTTGCGGCGGCGGTGTATAGCAGTCAGCAGGAAGATACACCGGTTTTAGAACTGAGTTCTTCGATGGATATCGGAGAGCATCCGGGCGGAAATCGCAGCGGAAACTGGATGATTACAAATGCGGATGCTGTGCGGATGTTCAAAAACGGCAAATTGATCAAAGAGTATCATCGGGAGGACTCCCCATATCGTGCACTGGCGCATGGACCGATTCCTGTGAATGACTTTATCGGAAATGCGATTGTCGAAAATGAGCCGATGAAACCGAAACAGGCCAGACTGATGGGGCAGCTGCTTAACATGACGGCGTATTACGGGCTGAACAATCTTCCGGCAAAGTTCTACCTTCTGGCATTGCGGCTGATGGTCTGCTATCACATGAAACCAAAGGATGCGGTTGCGCTTTACACACGTTATGTCGGGGACTGGGGGACGACTTCCACGGTCTATAAGTTTGAGGCTGTCAGGGACGGAAAAGTGGTAAAGACTGTGATCAAGGAGCCGATGCAGCAGGCACATCTGGAGGTGAAGGTAAGTGCACATAACCTGACCGAAGGCAGAACCTATGATATGGCGGCGGTTCGTATCCGGGCGCTGGATGAAAATGGAAATGTGCTGGGTTTTTTCAATGAACCGGTGCAGTTTGAAGTGAAAGGTGTTCTGGAACTGATCGGTCCAAAGACCATATGTTTACAGGGAGGTATGGGTGGTACTTATGTAAAGACGACCGGACAGGCCGGAGAAGGAATTTTGATAATTGAAAATGCGCAGACGGGGAAAATCTGTGAACATTTTCAGGTGGCACGGGAAGAGTAAGGGGGAAATACAATGAAATTATCTGCAAAAGAAAAAACGGCATTCGGCCTAGGGGCTGTCGGAAAAGATATGGTATATATGCTTTCGGCGAGCTATATTCTGTATTATTATCAGGATGTTCTCGGAGTAAGCGCGATGGCAATGGGAATTATTCTCATGGCAGCGCGGGTGTTTGATGCATTTAACGATCCGATTATGGGAGTAATTGTTGCAAAAACCAGAACACGCTGGGGAAAATTCCGTCCATGGCTTCTGGTTGGAACCCTGTGCAATGCGATCGTGCTGTATCTGATGTTTGCCGCACCGCCGGCATGGAATGGAAGTGGGATTGTGGCATATGCAGCCATTACTTATGTTGTGTGGGGAGTTACCTATACCATGATGGACATTCCTTTCTGGTCGATGATTCCGGCATTTACAGAAGGCGGAAAAGAGCGCGAAAATTTAACAACTATGGCGCGTTCCTGTTCGGGTGTCGGTTCCGCTCTCGTTACGATTATTACGATGAAATGTGTGTATATGCTGGGACAGGGAAATGAGCGCACGGGTTTCCGCTGGTTTGCACTTATTGTTGCGGTATTGTTTGTGCTGTTTATTACGATCACCTGTCTGACGATCCGGGAAAAATCCACGGTTCATATGGAAACACCGACCGTACGGCAGATGTTTTCGGCGCTGATTCACAACGATCAGGCAATGACGGTTGTCATCACCATTGTACTGATTAACTGCTCTTTGTATATTACGTCCAATCTGCTGTTGTATTTTTTCAAGTATGATGTGAGTGGGGAGAGCTGGTATAACAGCTATACACTTTTCAGTACATTTGGCGGAGCGGTACAGATTTTGTCCATGATGGTATTGTTTCCGCTGCTGCGGAAGTTTATGAGCAGTATCCGTGTGTTCTACCTGAGCTTTGGAATGGCAATCGCAGGGTATGCGATTCTGCTTGTGCTGATGATTGGCGGTCATACTGTGCTTGGAGCCCTGGTGGTGCCGGGCTTTTTGATTTTTGCGGCATTTGGCATGCTGACCGTGCTTACCACAGTATTTCTGGCAAATACGGTAGATTATGGGGAAATGAAAAATCACCGCCGTGATGAAAGTGTGATTTTTTCCATGCAGACGTTTGTTGTGAAACTGGCTTCGGGAGTTGCCGTGCTGATCGCAGCGATCTGTCTGTCTCTCTGTAACCTCAAGCAGGATACAAGTGCGGCGGATTCTTCGGTGCTGGGACTGCGGCTGACGATGGCGGGAATTCCGATGATCGGTCTTTTCATCGCGGTATTGGTATTTCGGAAAAAATATATTTTGACAGAGAAAAAGCTGCAGGAGATTAATGCAGCAATTAAAAATCAGGAGAACTGCTAAAAGAAAGGATGACAGCTATGATTCGTAAAATTGGACAGGCATTCGTACTGGATACGGCACATACAACATATGCATTTTCCATTCTGCCGGGGGGACATCCGGAGCATCTGTATTACGGGAGAACTATTCATATCGAGCATCCGGATGATCTTGAAATTCTTGTGGAAAAGCATGTGTTTGCACCGGGAAATGTGAATATCTGTGAAAAAGAGCATGCCGGTTTTTCGCTGGAGGATGTGCGGCTGGAAATGTCTTCGTACGGAAAGGGCGATATCCGTGAGCCGTTTGTTGAGGCCATTCTTTATGATGGGGCAAAGACTCTGGATTTCCGCTATGAAGATGCCGTTATTACCGGGAAAAAAGATGCGCTGGACGGACTTCCAGGTTCCTATGGAAGTGCGGGAGAAGTGCAGCAGCTGTGTGTGACAATGGTGGACCGGCAGTATGATCTGAAGCTGTTGCTCTACTACTATGTCTATGAGGCGGCAGATGTGATCGGACGGAGTGCGAAGATCGTCAATGCCAGCAGTCAGGATGTACAGCTTACGCGTCTGATGAGTCTGCAGCTGGATTTTGATGACAGTGATTATATCTTTACGACATTTCGCGGCGCATGGGCGCGGGAGATGCACCGCTGTGACCAGACGCTGACCGGTGGCAGAATTGTCAATGATTCTTTTACCGGAACCACGTCGAGCCGGGCAAATTCGTTTGTGATGCTGAGCCGTCCGAAAACGGGAGAAGATCAGGGAGACTGTTACGGATTTCATCTGATCTACAGTGGAAATCACTGTGAGACTGCGGAGGTCAGCAGTTTTGGAAAACTCCGGCTTCTTACGGGGATCAATCCACGGGAATTTTCGTGGAAACTGGAGCCGGGAGCACAGTTTCAGGCACCGGAGGCCTTTATGACCTATGCGCCGGATGGATGGGGAGGCATGAGCCGGCGGATGCATGCGTTTATCCGGGAGCATATCGTGCGCGGATATTGGAAAAACAGGCCGCGCCCGGTACTTTTAAACAGCTGGGAGGCCTGCTATTTTGATATCAGTGAGAGCAGGCTCTTAAAGCTGGCAAAGGCGGGAAAAGATGCCGGAATCGAATTGTTTGTGGTGGATGATGGCTGGTTTGGCAGACGAAACGATGACACTTCTTCGTTGGGAGACTGGGTGCCGAATACAAAAAAACTGCCCGGCGGTTTATCGCGCCTTGCCAAAAAAATTACAGATCTGGGGCTTTCTTTTGGAATCTGGGTAGAGCCGGAGATGGTCAGTGTGGACAGTGACCTTTACCGGAAGCATCCGGACTGGACCATTGAAATTCCCGGAAAACCACATGCAGAGGGACGAAACCAGAGAATTCTGGATCTTGGCAGGAGAGAAGTGCAGGAGTATATCATTGCCAGTATGACAAAGGTCTTTTCTTCGGCACCGGTTTCTTATGTGAAGTGGGATATGAACCGGACGTTTTCCGATTATTATTCACAGAGTCTGCCGGCCGCACAGCAGGGAGAGGTGGCACATCGTTATGTTCTGGGACTGTACCGGTGCATGGAGGAACTGACCCGTCGTTTTCCGGAAATTTTATTTGAAGGGTGTGCAGCAGGCGGAAACCGTTTTGATCCCGGCATTTTGTGCTATTTTCCGCAGATCTGGGGAAGCGATGACACAGATGCCTGTTGCAGGGCGGACATACAGACAAATTACAGTTACGGGTATCCGCTCTCGACGGTGAGTGCACATGTATCTGCGTGTCCGAACCATCAGACGCTGCGCCGGACACCGCTTACGACCCGCTTTGCAGTTGCCGCATTCGCAGTGCTGGGGTATGAATGTAATTTCTGTGACTGTACCAGAGAGGAACTTGAGGAGATCAGGGCTCAGATTGCACTGTACAGGAAGTGGCGTAGTGTATTGCAGCAGGGCACATTTTATCGTGGGCGGACATTTGCTGACGGAAATCTCACAGAATGGACCTGTGTTTCAGAAGATCAGACACAGGCAGTCGGCATGCTGATGCAGAAACTTGCGGAACCGAATACACAGTTTCATGCGTATTATCCCAAAGGACTTGCAAAAGAGAAACGGTACCATTTTACCAACCGCGCGTTAACGTACAGTATTCTGGAGTTTGGGGATCTGGTCAACACGGTTGCTCCGGTACATATCCGTCCGGATTCCGTGACACATCATCTGCTGGCAAAATTTGTAAAGATGGATGGGGAAACGGAGGATTTCTGTGCATACGGGGATGCCCTGATGTATGGAGGTGTACATTTGCACCCGGCATTCGGAGGCACCGGGTATGATGAGAACGTACGGTATTTTCCGGATTTTGCGTCTCGTTTGTATCTAATGGATTGCAATTTATAGCCGGAAAGTGCTATGATACAAAAGAGCAATTCAGGCAGGACAGGAGATAAGAAAATGCAGAAACGAAAAAACAGATGGTACATAGCCGTTGTAGCAGTTGTAATTTTAGCAGTTGTTCTGGTATTGGCAGTTGTGCTGGGGAAAAAGGGAAAGAACAAAAAAGATCCAAAGATGATTGAGCCGACGCAGCAGGAGCAGGCATCGGAAATACCGACGGAAACAGAGGAAGTATTTGATTATTCCGCTACGGAGACCGCAGAGACAAAATCGCTTCCGAAGTCCGTTGTCAGCAAGCAGGGAATTCTCATTGATGTGGATGCCGGAACGATTCTGGCTGGAAAAGATGCATTGAAACGTATGGTTCCGGCATCTATGACCAAAATCTTTACCGTGCTGGTAGCAGCGGAAAATATTAAGCCAGAGCAGCTGGACGAGCTGGTTACCATCAGTATTGATGCCACAGATTTCAGTTATAGTAATGACTGCAGCAATACCGGATATGAAGTGGATGAGCAGGTAACGGTAAGGGATCTGTTTTATGGAACCATTTTGCCATCAGGGGCAGATTCTGCGGTTTCTCTGGCAACTTATGTGGCCGGTTCACAGGAAGCATTTGTGGATATGATGAATCAGGAACTGGAAAAAATGGGATTGTCGGAGACCACACATTTTACCAACTGTGTCGGCATATACAATGATGACCATTACAGTACACCATATGATATGGCAATGATTTTAAAAGCCGCAATGGACAATGATCTGTGCAGGGAAGTTCTTGGAACGCGAACCTATACGACATCAAAATCCAAACCACATCCGGATGGGATTACAATATCCAACTGGTTTTTGCGGAGAATTGAAGATAAGGATACACACAGTGAAATTATCGGGGCAAAGACAGGCTTTGTGAATCAGTCCGGAAGTTGTGCGGCAAGTATGGCACAGACACCGGATGGAAAAGAGTATATCTGTGTGACTGCAGGGTCCACCAGCAGCTGGCGCTGTATCTATGATCATGTGGATATTTACGATGCGTTTCTGCCGGAGACGGCACAGCCTTTTGAAAGTGAAGAGGTAACACAATAAAAAAGGAACAGCGAAAGCTGTTCCCTGTTGTTTAAAGAATGATGATATTGGCACAATTGATATCTTCTCCAAGGTTGTAAACGTTACCGCTGGTAAGCCCGACAACCATAGGACGGAGAATATAGTGCGGAATATTTTTGACCACACGCGCCTGTTCGCCGTTACTCAGTTCCACGATGCTGTCTACCGGATATAGAATCATGCTTTCAAGGAAGCTCTTCATGGCAGTTATGTCGAGTTCCATGGTCATGGACATAATCATTTCCACGGCATCTCTCTGGGAATAGGCTTTTTTATAGGGGCGTTCGGTAACCAGGGCATCATAGATATCCGCTACGGACAGAATCTTGGCATAGGGGCAGATTTTCTCTGCAGACACACCCATCGGGTATCCGCTTCCATTGATCTTTTCATGGTGTTGCAAAACACCAAGGCAGACAGCCGGAGAAAATTCCGCACGATCCTTGATCATGTTGTAACTGTATGTCGAGTGCTGCCGCATAATGGCAAATTCATCATCATCAAGTTTGCTCGGTTTGTTTAAGATAGCATTTGGAATTTTGGTTTTTCCAATGTCGTGCAGCAAACCACAGACACCGATTTCCCGTACTTCTTCGGGAGAGAGTCCCTGCTGCTTGGCAACGATCATGGAAATGGTTGCTACATCCACGCTGTGTTTGAAGGTGTATTCGTCACTGGTTTTGAGTGTAGAGATATCAATTGCGATGGCATCATTGCTTTTAATGGAACGCATCAGGTCATCGGCAATGCTCTCTGTGGTGGCAACCATTTCCTCGGAGGTTGTATTGTTGTAGATAAACTGGATACCGGTAGAGACACGTTCACGGATACTGGCAGAAAGAGTAACTTTTGCGCGGTCTTCGGTACGGAGCCGTTCGATATTTTTTTCTGCTTCCGGAGAAGTAGGAACCTGTTCTGGATTTTCCTCTTCTTCCCCCTCCTGAATGTAAACAGACATAATACCCAGTTTCAACAGGGAATCAATCATATAATCATCCAGTTCGGCACCTCTGGCAACGAGATTACGTCCCAGACGGTCAACGACCGGATGATCGAGCTTCATGCCCGGTTTTAATTGTCTTGTTCTCATGTACTTTCGTTTTATCATATTTATATTTTACTATTTGTTGGATATTTTGCCAAGTTTTTTTGGAAAACTTTAGGAGAAATTTAGGAGAAATGATATGCTTCCACAACTTTTTTTAGATCGAATGAAACAAATGCTGGAGGAAGAATACCCGGCATTTCTAAACAGTTACGAAGATACGCGTTATCAGGCACTGCGGATCAATCCGTCAAAAACCGACACAGACCGGCTTATAGAGGAAACTTCCTTTCATCTGCAGCCGGTGCCGTGGGAAGCGAACGGGTTTTATTACGAAAAGGAAGATCAGCCGGGAAAACATCCGTATCACGAGGCGGGCGTGTACTATATTCAGGAGCCGAGCGCCATGGCGCCGGCTGCATATCTGGATGCGCAGCCGGGCGAAAAAGTTCTGGATTTATGTGCGGCACCGGGGGGCAAAAGTACACAGATTGCGGCAGCGATGCAGGGAAAAGGGCTCCTTGTCAGCAATGAGATTCATCCGGCGCGGGCAAAGATTCTTTCCGAGAATATGGAACGGATGGGTGTAAAAAATGTGATGGTGACAAACGAGAGTCCGCAGACACTTGCGGGAATGTTTACGGAATATTTTGACCGGATCATGGTAGATGCTCCGTGTTCCGGGGAAGGAATGTTTCGCAAAAATGAACAGGCATGTGAGGAGTGGAGTCCTGAGAATGTTAAGATCTGTGCGGCGCGGCAGCAGGAAATTCTTGCATGTGCGGCCTCCATGCTTCGGCCGGGAGGACGTATGGTTTACTCTACCTGTACCTTTGCACCGGAGGAAAACGAGGGAACGATCAGCCGTTTTCTGGAACAGCATCCGCAGTTTCATATTGTGCCGGTGAAAAAATATCCGGGAATGGCAGACGGTGTAGCGGCATGGACAAAACATCCGGCAGCGGAGATAGGAGATACGATCCGGTTATTTCCGCATCATCTGCACGGAGAGGGACATTTCGTTGCGGTTCTGGAAAAAGAGGGAACCGTTTCGGAAAATTACCGGGGATATTGTGCGAATGGAGAAGAAAAACCGCTAGCAAAGGGAGAAGCAAAAGCGTATCTTGCAGGATTACAGGAGTTTCTTGGAAAGATACCGGCAGATGATGCCGGGAGGTTGCTTCTTTTTGGAGAGCAGCTGTATCTGATGCCGGAACATATGCCGGCAACCAGACGGCTGCATGTGCTGCGTCCGGGCCTGCATCTTGGCACAGTTAAAAAGAACCGGCTGGAACCGGCACACGCACTGGCGCTTGCAATTTCTCCGCAGGAAGCATGCCACAGCTGGAATCTGTCTGTGGATGAAGCACGCGCGTATCTGGCCGGGCAGACGTTTCCGGCAGAAGGGGAGAAGG
>ERZ780086.313-NODE-313-length-13984-cov-2.94703_pt1 | contig 13984 bp, 16 predicted proteins | sample MGYA00511575_ERZ780086 | MGnify/ENA primary metagenome ERZ780086 (study PRJEB29588, sample SAMEA2161917) | human gut metagenome | biome: human gut; feature: human-associated habitat; material: faeces | place: Denmark | collected 2008/2010 ...
GCGCGAAGAATTCACTTCCTTCAACGGACCGATTCTGTTTACCACCAATTGCATCGTTCCTCCTCTGGCAAATGCCGTGTATAAAGAACGTATGTTTACCACCAACTCTACCGGCTATCCGGGTTGCAAGTACATTGATAAGGATGCTGAAGGTAGGAAAGACTTTTCTGAAATCATAGAGATTGCCAAACAATGCCAGCCCCCGGTGGAGATAGAGCATGGAGAGATTATCGGCGGTTTTGCTCATAACCAGGTACTGCAACTGGCAGACAAGGTGGTAGATGCCGTGAAGAGCGGAGCCATACACCGCTTTATCGTAATGGCAGGCTGCGATGGACGTATGAAGAGTCGTGACTACTACACGGAATTTGCCAAAGCCTTGCCGCAAGATACCGTTATCCTGACCGCAGGTTGTGCCAAATACCGCTATAATAAACTTGGTTTGGGAGACATCAACGGCATTCCCCGTGTATTGGATGCCGGGCAGTGCAATGACAGCTATTCACTGGCGGTAATAGCCATGAAGCTGAAAGAAGTATTCCAGCTGAACGACATTAATGAACTTCCCATAGTCTACAACATAGCGTGGTACGAACAGAAAGCAGTTATTGTATTATTGGCATTATTGAGCCTCGGTGTGAAGGATATTCACTTAGGACCTACATTGCCCGCTTTCCTTTCTCCAAATGTCGTCAAGGTACTGGTTGATATGTTCCATATTGCAGGTATCGGTAGCGTGGAAGATGATTTGAAGAAATTCGGATTGTAAATAAGATGATGGGGTGATATCCTGCTATCACCCCATCATCTTATCCTCTTATCACATTATTTATCGCTTCCTCCGTTCCGCAGAACGGCCCGTGCGATTGTAGCTTTATGGTACACATGGCGGCGGCAAAGCATCCCGCTTCTCGATAAGACGCGCCTTTGTCGCGCATATACAGATATCCTACCATATAGGTGTCTCCGCATCCCGTTGCATCTGTAATCTGCAGGGCAGGGTAGGCGGGTATTTCGTGGAATTCTCCTTGGGCATAAATCAGCGAACCTTTATCTCCCAGGGTCAGCAGCACTTCCTTCACGCCCCAGTCTGCAATCAGCAATGCAGCTTCGTGCGGTTCACTGCATCCGGTCAGCACTTCCATTTCAGCTTCGTTGGCTTTCAGGATATGGATATACTTCAATGCTTCTTTCTTTTCCGGCCAGTCTACGGCCAGCACCTTTTCATTCTCCACCTTGCGGAGAAATCCTTGCACGTCTACCGAGAGGAGTCCCTTGCCGGACAAGAACTTGATGACCTCCAAAGAGAAGTCGTCGGCAAGCAGACTGCCCAAGTGGATAATCCGTGCATCGGTATCTTTCAAACCTTCCACGGTGAAAGGGTCTGCTTTTGCCGTGACACGTTGTGTACGTTCGTTTTGATTTTCTCCATAAATATTCTCGAAACAGACGGAATGTGTGCTGTGCAAGGCTTTGACGGAAATACCTTCTTTCCGAATGTCTTCCACAATGCCCATGTCAGTATCAGCCAAAGCTGTTACCAATAGAAAATCGTTAGCATTCAAGTGCTTGATGGCATGTGCGAAGTAGAAGGAGGTGCCTCCCGGCATATATATGGTATTTTTAGGGGTTACAACTTTATCTTGGGTAATATAACCGATGCAACATAGACTGTGTGTGTTCATTTCTTTGTTGGCTTTTTATTGCTTTATTGTATTGATTCCGTAAATTGGGCGCGAAGATAGTGATTTAATAACAATTCGACTATATTTGCAGCTGTAAATGTAGCCTCATTGAATATGAATTCATTAAAAACGAAAAGAGTACGTATGATAGTTGGCATTATAGTGGGTATTATGGCTGTTACGGTCATAGCGGGATTCGTTTTTGTCAATCAGCCGAGTTTCGGGAGGGCTCCTCAAGGAGAACGGTTGGAGAGGATAAAGAAGTCGCCTCATTACAAAGACGGAGAATTCCGGAATCTGCACAGTACGATGATGATGACTTCCCAAAAGGGACGTTTGGGAGCTTTCTGGGGATTCTTATTTAAGAAAGAAACCGATTTGCGTCCTGAAAAAGAGATTCCGGTTATAAAGACGGACCTCAGCAAGATAAGCAAGGACGAGAATGTATTGGTATGGTTCGGACATTCATCCTATTTTATCCAGATAGATGGAAAGCGTATACTGGTAGACCCCGTATTTTGTGGGGCTTCTCCGGTTTCGTTTGTAAACAAGCCGTTCAAGGGGGCAGATGCCTACAAGCCTGCCGATATGCCGGAGATTGACTATCTGGTGATATCACATGACCATTGGGACCATCTGGATTATGAAACGGTGATGCAGCTGAAAAATCGGGTAGATAAGGTAGTATGTCCTTTGGGGGTAGGTGAACATTTCGAGTATTGGGGATTTGAGAAATCATCTCTGGTTGAGCTGGATTGGTTTGAAGATACTGTACTGGATAAGGGATTTCTGCTTCATTGCTTGCCCGCCCGGCATTTTTCGGGCCGCTCGTTGAAAGCGAATCAGGCACTATGGGCCTCTTTCCTTATCGAAACCCCTTCGCAGAAGATTTATATGGGCGGTGATAGTGGATATGATACGCATTTTGCCGAAATAGGCAAGCAATATCCCGGCATTGACCTTGCCATATTGGAGAATGGGCAGTATAACGAAGATTGGAAATATATCCATACCATGCCCCAATATTTGGGACAAGTGGCCAGGGACTTGAATGCGGAAAAGCTTCTGACTGTCCATCATTCCAAATATGCTTTGGCTAGACACCGCTGGGACGAACCGTTGAAGAATGCCATGAATCTGAAAGAGAAAGACTCTTTGAACGTGTTGATGCCTATTATAGGGGAAGTGGTCCGGTTAAAATAATGAACGATATTGATTATTTAGCTATTGACGAGTTATTAACGGAAATATATATCCCTATCGAAAATAAAAGTAAGATAATATGTTGGAATTACCCGAAGTTATCACCCTGAGCAAACAAGTGAACAACGCCTTGAGCGGTAAAACAATCACGCAGGTATTCAATGCCACCAAACCGCATAAGTTTACGTTCTATAACGGCAATCCGTCGGAGTATGGTAAACTGCTCGTAGGCAAAACCATCCTTTCATCCGAAGGATATGGCATGTTTGTCAATTTCAATCTTTCGGATAATGTGATCATGAATATAGGCGACGGAGTCAGTGTCCGTTATTACAATGCGGGAGATAAGATTCCTGCCAATTACCAGTTGTTGCTGACGTTTAATGATGATTCATTCCTTGTCTTCACGGTTGCAATGTATGGTTTTATCAATGTTTACCCTGATAGCTATATCGACAATAAGTACTATAAATTGAGTCGGGAAAGCATTTCGCCGTTGAGCGATAAATACACCGAAGCGGAATTTGAGAAACTCGTTGCCGAAGCAAAGAAGACCCTCTCTGCTAAAGCTCTATTAGCAACCAATCAGCGTATTCCCGGTGTAGGTAACGGCGTAACGCAGGATATTCTGTTCAATGCACGGATAAATCCCAAACAGAAAGTGCTACTTCTGTCGGATAATCAGAAAGACGTTCTTTTTAATGCTCTAAAAGAAACATTGGTGGATATGACGTTCGAGGGCGGACGCGATACGCAAACAGATCTTTATGGCAACGCTGGAGGTTACAAAACCATTCTTTCTGCCAAAACATGGAAGAATCCTTGTCTCCGTTGTGGCAGTACCATCATAAAAGAGGCTTATATGGGTGGTTCAGTATATTATTGCCCAACGTGTCAACAGATAAAAGAATAAATGTCCACATTCTGTTAGCTCCCTTTATGTACGATGCAAGGAATTAATATTCTGTATAACAGTTTATTAATTCCTTGTATCGCATTCTGTTAATATCGTGTCTACACGATATTCGTATCCTGCGAACACGATATGAATATCTTCTTTTCTTTATACTTTGTACGGACAAAAAGGGTGTTTTATAAAGCCCGCCCTTTGTAAACGTTTGACTGGGACAATGGAACCAGGACTCCGTTCAGCGTCAGGGTATTCGAATTGAAGTTCGGGCTGATTCTTGCCGATGCATTATTGCCGCCGTTGGTCAGTGTGATATACACTTGTGCGGATATTCCGATGCCTTGTACGCTGAAGCTGCAATTCACGTTTCCCTTTTTGTCGGTCGTGATTTTCATTTCCTTTCTGCTGCCGTCCACTGTGATGCCGCCTATTCCGTTGGGGCCTGCAAGGGCATTGTTGGCAGCTATTTGTACGGATGCGTGTTCACCGTCCATCAGAACGAAGTTTGTTGTCGATGAAACAAATGCGCTCCGTCCTCTCTTGAACACCAGCTGGTCTGCTTCCAATACAAACTTGCCCTCTTTCAATGCCTGGACGGCAATGGCATAGTTCCTTTCATTTTCCGCTTTTTCGCGTGCTTTCTGGGCTTCGCGTTGGGCTTTACGCTCTGCTTGGCGTGTTTCGCTGCTACTCTGTGCATACATCAGGGTCGATGCACTTACCAACACCAGTGTGATTAATGTAATGATTCGTTTCATAATTGTTCTTTGTTATTTAGTTAAGACCTTCTGGTTAATTAACAAATGAAAAACCAAAAAGATGCAGCTTGAATCTTAAATAAGCGTAAGACTTAACACTTCTTTGGTTTTGTTGGAAGTTCGTATTAAATTTCTTCCAAGGCATAATACTGGTAATCCCGGAGAATGGTCTGAAGAAAGTTTTCCGGGTTACTGTCATGAGGAGTGATGGAGAGAAGTTCCTGCACTTTTTTCGCAAGGGAGGCAATGCGGCGTGTACGGTCTTTCTTACCCGATTGCAGGGTCCGGGTAATGACGTTGATTTGCTCCAATGACAAGTCGGAAGCTTGTGGATAGGTAGGTCGGTAGTCTTTGGTCAGGTAGTCGAACTCATCGAGGCTGACGTGTATCTTGCGGTAATTCTTTTCCTTGATTACCATGGTGCCGGCGGCAAGGTCTCCCATTCGCTGGCTGTTTTGGGTCAAAAGGACGACCAGAAGTCCCAGACCACCGGTCACCGGTCCGTCGATAGGGAAGAGAAGCCATCGGAGCAGGTACGAGCCTATGCCGGGCGTGGAGCCGTCTGCCTTTACGACACGAATGTTCATCAGCCGCTTGCCGAAACTTTGTCCCTGGTTGAACATTTCGCAGAGAAATGCATAAAGCAAGACTGGCAGGGAGACAATGGTAAAAAAGAAAAGCATCGTGAAATCAGAGGGTAGATGAATCCGTGAAAACAAGGCCAAAGTAGAAAATACATAGAATCCGAGCAGAATATAATCTATGGCCAGTGCAATGAGCCGCTCACCGATACTGGCAGGCGTTTGACTGATGCGGACAAATTGTCCGGTGATAATTGTAGATTCTGCCATTCCTGATAAAACATTTTTAGTATTTCATTGCAAATATATCATTATTCTCTTATTTTTGTTACCTATTTCAGACAAAACTTCTCTGAAATAGTCATGGGGTATGAAAGAAGTGACGTTTATCCGGCAGAACATCGAAAAATGGAAACGAGCAGAAACAATGGTGGAGCAGGCGGAAAGTCTGTCTCCCGATGAACTTGCCGACGCATATACGGAGCTTACGGCAGATCTGGCTTTTGCCCAAACGCATTTCCCCGCTTCCCGCATCACTATATATCTGAACAATCTTGCCTCGGCATTGCACAACCGCATTTATAGAAACAAGCGCGAGAAATGGTCAAGAATTATCACCTACTGGACCCGTGAAGTGCCTTCGGCCATGCACGATGCACGCCGTGAGCTGGTGGCTTCCTTCATTATATTTGTGGTCAGCGCATTGATAGGAGTGGTATCCGCTGTCGGAGACCCCGATTTTGTGCGTTTGATTTTAGGAAACTCCTATGTGGATATGACTTTGAACAATATCGCTAATGGTGAACCTATGGCTGTATATAACGGTTCCTCCGAGTTTCACGCTGAACAATATCATGGTCTCCTTCAACTGCTTTGCCATGGGGTTGCTGACCAGTTTTGGCACCGGATACATGCTCCTTAACAATGGTATCATGATAGGGGCTTTCCAAACCTTCTTTTATCAGCACGACTTGCTTTGGGAGTCCTTCCTTGCCATTTGGCTGCACGGGACACTCGAAATCTGGGCGATTATTGTAGCCGGTGCCGCCGGTCTTGCCCTGGGCAACGGATGGCTCTTTCCCGGAACCTATTCAAGGCTGGAATCTTTCAAACGGGGAGCCAAAAAAGGACTGAAAATAGTGGTGGGTACGGTACCCGTATTCATCATGGCAGGATTTATAGAAGGATTCGTTACCCGCCATACCGAACTTCCGGATGCTTTGAGGTTCGGCTTTATTCTACTCTCTTTGTCGTTTATCTTTTTTTATTATATTTATTTACCTAACAGAAAGAAGCATGGAAGCACAGAAACCTAAAATCGCACTGTATGTACAACGTTCTTTTGGAGAGAAACTAACTGCTACCTTTGATTTTATCAAAGAGAATTGGAAGCCGTTGATGAAATTCACCACATATCTGATGTTGCCGCTTTGTCTGCTTCAGGGACTGAGCCTGAACGGGCTGATGAGCGGTACAATGGCTCTGGGTGATATGACCGGAGGCTCGTTCGACTCTTCTGTTGTCGGAGCGTCCATCATGGCACTGGTGACTTATTACAGTCTGTATGCCGTTCTCTATCTGCTAGGAACTGTCATGCTGACCTCTTTGGTCTACGCATTGGTCCGTACTTACAATGAACGGGAAAAACGCTTGGAGGGAGTGACGTTAGGGATGCTGAAGCCCTTGTTGTTCCGTAATGTCAGAAGGGTATTTCTGATAATGATTGTCGGTGTGCTTTTGGTGCTGTTTGTAGGGCTTATTGTTGGTTTTATAGCCACCGTCATTCCGTTCATGGCGATTGCGTTCTTGTTCGTTCTGCTCGTTGTGGTGGTGTCTGTGCCACTTGCTATTTGGGCTCCAGTCTATCTGTTCGAAGATATCTATATCATAGATGCCTTGAAGAAGGCCTACCGACTGGGTTTCGCTACCTGGGGAGGTATCGTACTGATTTCCATTGTTATGGGATTCATCGCCGCCATCTTGCAGGGAGTGACGATGATTCCATGGTATATCGGGACTATTGTGAAATATATCTTTGCAATGACTGATGCAGGTGGCGGTGCCACTGTATCGGCAGCCTATAGCTTTGTGCTTTATCTGCTGGCGGTGGTCCAGGCATTCGGCGTTTATATGTCCATGATTTTCTCATTGCTGGGACTGGCTTATCAATACGGTCATGCTTCGGAAAAGATAGATTATGTGATGGTGGAGAGTGATATTGACAATTTTGATAAACTCTGATAACGGACTATGAATATGGCTCCGGCTGATACACTGGTTTGTGATACTGCACAGGTTGCCGCTTGGCAGTCTGACCCGGCGTTTGCTTACAGTCGTGAGTTGATAGCTCCCGAAATTAATGTACTTGAGTGGTTCAGCAGATGGTTCGGCAAGCTGCTGGACAAGATATTCGGGAATACGTTGGTGGCAGAATATTCGGAGGTCGTATTGATATGCATTGCCGTTCTTATCCTGGTATTGGTCATTTGGTTTGTGTACAAGAAGCGTCCGGAACTGTTCATGCGTTCGCGCAAGAGTACCCTGCCCTATACAGTGGGGGAGGATACCATCTATGGAGTGGATTTTGCGGAAAGAATTGCCGATGCGCTTGCCCGGACGGATTATCGGGAGGCGGTGCGTTTACTCTATCTGCAGACGCTGAAACAGCTCAGCGATGGAAAACGTATAGACTGGCAGTTATATAAAACGCCTACACAATATATCTATGAAGTCCGTCTGCCAGCTTTCCGCCAAATGACCAACCATTTTCTACGAGTACGTTACGGAAATTTTGAAGCGACCGAAACTTTGTTCCATGCGATGCGGGATTTGCAGAAAGAAGTGGAGAAAGGAGGGGCGGCATGAAGGGGAACCATTGGTTTATAGCCGGTATCATTGTTTTTCTGGTGTTGATGTTTGCGATAGAGTGCCGTCTGCCAAAGAAGTTTGTCTGGAACCCTACGTTCAGCCATTATGACAAGCAACCGTTCGGCTGTGCCGTGTTCGATAGCCTGCTGTCTTCATCGTTGCCGAAGGGATATTCGTTGTCGAGAAAGACTTTTTATGAACTGGAGCAGGAAGATACGACGCTCCGCCGCGGAATACTGGTTGTTACCGATAACCTGCATTTGACGAATGTAGATGTGGAGGCGATGTTGAAGATGGCGGGACGGGGAGACCGGATTATGCTGGCGGGGAGCTCTTTCAGCCGTATTTTGAAAGATACGCTGGGATTTGAGTGCAGCTATTCCTATTTCAGTCCGTCGGCTTTGAAAAAATATGCCACTGCATTGCTTTCGAAAGACAGTTTGTGCTGGGTGGGGGATTCGGCGGTTTATCCGCAGCAGACTTTCTGTTTCTATCCCCAACTTTGTCAGTCTTATTTCTTTGCAGATTCCATTTCTAGTAAAGTGTTGGCGGAAAAAACTGTTACCGGAGAAGCTGCTCATCCGGTTGCCATGTCGGTTTCTTGGGGAAAGGGGGAAGTTATACTGGCTTCCACTCCCCTGCTTTTTACGAACTATGGTGTGCTGGATGGGAAGAATGCGGCTTATCTTTTTCGTATATTGTCCCAGATGGGTGGATTTCCCATTGTCCGTACCGAAGGCTATATGAAAGAAACAGCCCAGGTACAGATGTCTCCTTTTCGCTATTTCCTTTCGCAGCCGCCGCTTCGCTGGGCATTGTACTTGAGTATGGTTTCCATCCTGCTCTTTATGATATTTACAGCCCGCAGGAAGCAGCGCGCCATTCCGGTTATCCGCGAACCGGAAAATAAGTCTTTGGAGTTTGCAGAGTTGATAGGTACTCTTTATTATCAGAAGAAGGACCATGCTGACTTAGTCCGCAAGAAATATCTCTATTTTGCGGAGGAACTGAGGAGGGAAATACAAGTGGATGTGGAGGAAGTGGCAGAGGATGAGCGCTCTTTCGGCAGGATTGCCCGGAAGACGGGTATGGAAGCGGGGGAAATAGCCGTGTTCATCCGCGAGGTGAGGCCGGTGGTGTACGGAGGGCGCAGCATCTCTGAGAAGGAGATGAAACGGCTTGTCGATAAAATGAATGAAATAATCAATCATATATAAAGAAGATATTTATGGAAGAGAACACAGAAAAACGGGTGGACTTGACTCTCTTTTCCGAGAAGATACAAGCGTTGAAGGACCGGATTGCTACGGTCATAGTGGGGCAGGAGCAGATAGTGGACCTGGTACTGACGGCTGTCCTGGCAAACGGCCATGTGTTGCTGGAGGGAGTGCCGGGGGTGGCAAAGACACTGCTTGCCCGTCTAGTGGCACGCTTGATTAAGGCGGACTTCAGCCGCATTCAGTTTACTCCGGACTTGATGCCGAGTGATGTGTTGGGTACTACGGTCTTCAACATGAAAACCAATGACTTTGGCTTTCATCAAGGACCGGTGTTTGCCGACCTCGTGCTGGTGGACGAGATAAACCGCGCTCCCGCCAAGACGCAGGCAGCCTTGTTCGAGGTTATGGAAGAACGGCAGGTCAGCATTTTCGGTACCACGCATCAGATGGGAGAACTCTATACGATTCTGGCAACCCAGAATCCGGTGGAGCAGGAGGGGACTTATAAGTTGCCTGAAGCGCAACTGGACCGCTTCCTGATGAAAATAACCATGGGATATCCCTCATTGGAGGAGGAGGTGGACATCCTGGAGCGCCACCACGCCAATGCTTCGTTGGTGAAGTTGGAGAGCCTGACGCCCGTGCTCACAAAAGAAGAACTGCTTTCGTTGCGCAGGCTGATGGAACACGTGTTTGTAGACCGCACGCTGCTTCAGTACATCGCGTTGATTGTACAGCAGACGCGTACCAGCAAGGCTGTATATTTAGGAGCTTCTCCGCGTGCGTCTGTGGCAATGATGCAGGCCTCCAAGGCATATGCACTGTTGCAGGGACGTGACTTTGTGACACCGGAGGATATTAAGTTCGTTGCTCCGTATGTGCTTCAGCATCGCTTGATATTGACAGCGGAAGCCGAGATGGAAGGCTATTCGCCGGTAAAGGTGACGCAACGTCTGATTGATAAGGTGGAAGTGCCGAAGTGAGACTGGGCCGCCGATTCTATATTGCTCTTGTTCTGATAGTCCTGCTGACGGGTATCGGGTACGTCTTTGCTCCATTCTTTGCAATCGGGCAGTGGGCGCTTTTTGTTTTGGCGGTGTCGGCGCTGGTGGATGGGGGGATGCTCTATCGCATTCGCGGCATCCGGGCATTCCGCCAGTGTGCTACCCGCTTCTCCAACGGAGATGAAAACACCGTGAACATACGTGTGGAGAGCAGTTATCCGCATCCGGTGGCTGTGGAAGTGGTGGATGAGATTCCTTTTGCATTCCAGTTGCGGAATATTGATTTCCGGATGAGGCTTCAGGCGAATGAGGGCAGGACGATTACGTATCATCTGCGTCCTACGCGGCGGGGGATTTACTCTTTCGGACGGATTCGGGTGTTTGTGGCAGGCAGAATGGGATTGCTTTTCCGCAGATATACTTGCGATGCTCCGCTGGATGTCAAGGTATATCCGTCCTATCTGATGCTCCATCGGTATGAGTTGCTTGCTATCAGCGACAACTTGACGGAATTGGGCATCAAACGTATCCGCAGGGTGGGGCATCATACGGAGTTCGAACAGATAAAGGAGTATGTGAAAGGCGACGATTACCGCACGATAAACTGGAAAGCAAGCGCCCGGAGGCACGAACTTATGGTAAATGTCTATCAAGACGAGCGTTCCCAGCAAATCTATAACGTGATAGACAAGGGGCGGATTATGCAGCAGGCATTTCGCGGGATGACCTTGCTGGACTATGCTATTAATGCCTCCCTGGTTCTTTCGTACGTTGTCATGCGGAAGGAGGATAAAGCCGGACTGGTAACGTTTAATGAGCACTTTGATACATTTATCCCCGCCTCCCGACAGCCCGGACAAATGCAGGCGTTATTGGAGAACCTTTACAGCCAGCAGACTACTTTCGGGGAGACCGACTTTTCCTCATTGTGCGTACATTTGAACAAGCGCGTCAACAAACGCAGTCTTTTGGTGCTGTATACCAATTTTTCCGGCATCGGCAGCTTGAATCGCCAGTTGGCTTATTTGCAGCAGTTGAACCGCCAGCACCGGTTGCTGGTCATCTTCTTCGAAGATGCCGCTCTGAAAGAGTACGTCGCCACTCCTGCGAGGGATACGGAAGGGTATTACCGCCATGTCATTGCCGAGAAATTTGTATTCGAGAAACGGCTGATAGTCTCCACCTTGAAGCAGCACGGCATCAGTTCTGTGCTGACTACACCGGAAAATCTTTCTATGGACGTGATAAACAAGTATCTGGAGATGAAGTCACGTAGCCAGATATAAAAACAGTAACTAAGGTTATATAATCCGTAATAAGGGTAGTGAAGATGTCTGGATTTTCCTCTAATTTTGTAATTGGTATATTGTGAAGGTGTGGAAAACATATCCTTAAGATTTTATATATCTGAAGTTACAATAATGAGAATGACTTTATAGGTGATGAAAGACAATACATTGGACATAAAGACCGTATGTGAATGTAACCGGTGCCTGGGATGTAAAACGTTGCATCCTCAGGTAAGCATTATTAATCTGGAAAATCCTAGTGTGTATCAGGATGCTGTGAAGTTTGAATTCTATGCCATCCTACTGATTGAGGACTGTGAAGGGGATTGTGACTGCTGCGGACGGAAATATTATGATTATTCCAATGCTACGATGGTATTTCTTACTCCCGGCGAGATATTCCGGATGAACAAGAACAATACGCTTCCGGACAAAGGCTGGTTGCTGGCATTTCATCCCGATTTATTGCTTTGTACTACGCTAAAGAATCATATCGACAACTATACTTTCTTTTTCTACCGCAAGGAGGAGGCGTTGCATCTGTCACAGCGCGAAACAGCCAAAGTGACGTGTTGCCTTGAGAATATCGAGGATGAACTTCATCATTCCATTGATATGCATAGCAATACCATCTTGTCCCGTCACATCGAATTGCTGCTGGATTATTGCTCACGTTACTATGAGCGGCAATTCATCACCCGTGAGAATAAGAACAAGATGATTCTGGGGAAAATGGAAGGGATATTGGACGAGTATATCACTTCCGGAAAGTTGCAGGAGGGGAAGCTGCCCACTTCCGGATGCTGTGCCGAAAAACTGAATCTTTCGACGGCTTACTTTGATGATTTGCTGAGGTTTGAGACGGGTAAGACATTGGCTGAATACTTCCAGTTCAAATGCTTGTACACGGCCAAGAAAATGTTATCGGAAGGTGGTAATACACCTGCTGCCGTAGCGCGTCGGCTGGGCTATCCGAGTGTGCAATATTTCAGTCTGGTGTTTAAGAAAGCAACGGGAGTTGCACCGAATGAATATAGATATTCACAAAATTGAGATGATGCAGATAGAATGAATTTATTAGACCAAAATATTTTATAATGGAGACCAAAGCTATATTTTTAGATGTAGACGGAACATTGGTGAGTTTCGACACTCACCGCGTTCCGCAGTCGGCTATCGAAGCGTTGCAGCAAGTTCATGAATCCGGTATAAAAATCATAATAGCAACTGGGAGGGCGTTTACCGATCTTCACGAACTTGAAGAGATTCCATACGATGCAGTGATAGCTTTGAATGGGTCCGATTGTGTACTGAGAGATGGCACTCCTATATCTCGTAAACAGATTCCCGAAAAGGATTTTCAGAGGGTACTGGTATTGGCTCAACATTATGGGTTTGCTCTGGCTATCGAAACGAATAAAGGTATTTTTGTCAACGAACTCAACCCGACCGTCATCGAATTGGCCAGGCTGGTCAATCACCCTACACCGCCGGTGGCAGACATCGAAAAAGAGTTTATGGGAGGCGAATGTTGTCAGTTATGCATATATTGTGATGAAGAAATGGAAAAAGAAGTAATGGCACAACTTCCCGGACTTTCTGTTTCCAGATGGAACCCTTTCTTCGCGGATGTCAATGTGGCGGGAGTAAACAAGGCTATGGGTATCAATGAGTTTGCTTCCTATTATGGATTTGATGTTTCAAGAACCATCGCTTTTGGTGATGGCGGGAATGATATTTCCATGATTCGTGCAGCCGGGATGGGAATAGCTATGGGAGGAGCTTCCGAGGCTGTGAAAAGCGTTGCCGATTATATAACGGAGACAGTGGATGAGCATGGTATCCGGAACGCTCTGGTTCGTTTCGGTATTCTGGAATAAAAATCGGCTATCAAAACTGATGAAAACTATAGTCTGTAAATATTATGCTTTTAGAAAAATTACTTAAAGGAGCTAATTTTAGCATCAATATTTTTAATTTGGAGGAATCTAAGTTGTTTGACCAATATTTTGAGCGGATATTGATTAGTAAAGATACATTTTTGATTAAGGAAGGAGAAATAGAAAGATATAGTTATTTCGTTTTTGATGGGATGTTGCGTTGTTGGCTTTTGAATCATAAAGGGGAAGAGTAAATTTTTTGGTTTTGTAAAGAAGGTACGTTTTCAATGTCGAACATGTCTTTTACCTTACAAACAAGATCTGCATTTAATGTGCAGACAATTGTAGATAGCGTTATTTACCGAATAGACAAGAAGCGAGTAGATGAACTGTATACTGCTATTCCTAAGGTAAAAACTGTATTTGAAGATTTGAATGCTATACTACTGAGTAAACTCTTGAAAAGAAATATCGACTTGATTAAATATTCTCCTGAATAGTATTATCTACAGATGATTGAAGGATATGGCATTACATTAAACTATATACCACTCAAAGATATAGCTTCTTATTTGGGTATCATGCC
>ERZ780086.325-NODE-325-length-13487-cov-3.87714_pt1 | contig 13487 bp, 9 predicted proteins | sample MGYA00511575_ERZ780086 | MGnify/ENA primary metagenome ERZ780086 (study PRJEB29588, sample SAMEA2161917) | human gut metagenome | biome: human gut; feature: human-associated habitat; material: faeces | place: Denmark | collected 2008/2010 ...
CGAAGGCAAATTTTGCATGGCTGGAGTTCAATAAGGATGGAGGAAAGATATATGGAAGAACAGAAGAAATGCTGCTGTCATCATGGCGGAGAGATAAGCGATGTGGAAGCCAGGGTGAGGACAAGGACAGACGAGGAGTATAAGAAGCTTCTCAACAGACTGAACAGGATAGAGGGGCAGATAAGAGGCGTGAAGAGTATGCTGGAAAATGATGCCTATTGCACAGACATCGTGCTCCAAGTGTCGGCGATCAATGCGGCACTCAACAGCTTCAACAGACAGCTCCTTGCTGAACATATCAGGACCTGTGTTGCAGACGATATAAGAAATGGCAAGGATGATACTATAGAGGATCTGGTAAATACGGTTACCAGACTCATGAAATAGATATGTCAGTTATTGGCAAGTGCAGTTACGAACTGACTGATGCTTGATAAAGAAAGGTGAAATATATGGACAAGTACAATGTGACAGGAATGACATGCAGTGCATGCAGTGCAAGAGTCGAGAAGGCCGTATCCAATGTCGGGGGAGTTACCTCGTGTCAAGTGAATCTCCTGACCAACTCCATGATGGTGGATGGAACAGCCGACAGCGGAACTATAGTGGCTGCAGTTGAGAAGGCAGGATACGGTGCGAGTCTGGCGGGTGGAAGATCTGCTGGCGGAAATACTTCACATTCAGGTGGGAAGAGCAGCGGTTCCGGTGAGAGTGAGGCGGACAAAGAATTCGGAAAAATGAAGAAGAGACTGGTGGCATCAGTTATAATTCTTATTCCCCTCATGTATATATCAATGGGCCATATGATGTGGAACTGGCCGCTTCCAAGCTTCTTTGACGGCAATCATGTGGCGATGGGACTCACGCAGATGCTGCTCACCATAATTGTGATGGTGATAAATCAGAGATTCTTTGTGAGTGGATTTAAGGGAGCTATACACGGCTCGCCAAATATGGATACACTTGTTGCCATGGGCTCAGGTGCCTCATTCATATACAGCGTGTACGTGCTCTATGCCATGACAGCGGCGCAGACAGCAGGTGACGGTGAGCGTGTCATGACGCTCATGCATGATTTTTATTTTGAATCTGCGGCCATGATACTGGCGCTTATAACAGTCGGCAAGACGCTTGAAGCATATTCAAAGGGAAGAACCACGGACGCACTCAAAGGTCTGATGGATCTTGCCCCGAAGACAGCCGTTCTCATCAGGGATGGTGAGGAGGTCACCGTGGATATAGACGAAGTTGCGGTTGGAGATATATTTGCCGTTAGACCGGGTGAGAGCGTTCCTGTGGACGGAGTAGTCCTTGAGGGGGATTCCGCCGTGGACGAGTCAGCTCTCTCGGGTGAGAGCATACCTGTGGACAAAACTGCAGGAAGCCGTGTGTCTGCGGCGACGATCAACCAGTCGGGTTATCTGAAATGCCGTGCTACACAGGTAGGTGCGGATACCACACTGTCCAAGATAATAGATATGGTAAGTGATGCGGCGGCTACCAAAGCTCCAATAGCAAAGCTTGCTGATAAGGTTTCGGGAGTGTTTGTACCTGTTGTCATACTGATAGCATTTATCACGATGATAGTGTGGATAATAGTGGGCAAGGATGCCGGTTATGTGTTGGCGAGAGGAATATCAGTGCTTGTTATAAGCTGCCCATGTGCCCTTGGGCTTGCCACACCTGTTGCGATCATGGTGGGAAATGGAATAGGTGCCAAGCACGGAATACTGTTCAAGACTGCGACTGCTCTTGAGGAGACAGGAAAGAGCAGCATAGTGGTCATGGACAAGACCGGAACGATCACAAAGGGAGAGCCTGTAGTGACGGATATACTGGCAGCCGAGAATGTCAGTGGTGACGAGCTGATGCAGAAGGCTGCGGCTCTGGAGAAGCTGTCAGAGCATCCTCTGGCAAGAGCTGTGGTTGGATACTACAGTGAGAATTACCAGACAGGTGATGCACAGAAGGATAAAAATTATGAGGTATCCGATTTCAAGGCTGTTGCGGGCAACGGTCTGATGGGAAGTTTGAACGGCAGAAAGATCATCGGCGGAAATATGGATTATATAAAGGGATATGCAGATGTACCTGAGACGATGAAGGACAGTGCGGAGAAGGTATCACAGCAGGGAAAGACACCTATGTTCTTTGCCGAGGAGGCTGACGGAGATTACAGAGTCCTCGGAATAATAGGCGTGGCGGATACTGTGAAGGAGGACAGCGCTGAGGCCATATGCCAGCTTCAGTCGATGGGACTTTCAGTAGTTATGTTAACCGGTGATAATGAGAGAACCGCCAAAGCCATAGGAGAGCAGGTCGGCGTAGACAGAGTAATAGCGGGCGTGCGTCCGGACGGCAAGGAGAGCGTTGTGCGAGATCTCATGCAGAAGGGGCATGTGATCATGGTTGGTGATGGAATAAATGATGCCCCTGCACTCACAAGGGCAAATATAGGAATAGCCATAGGTGCAGGCACGGATATAGCCATAGATGCTGCGGATGTTGTTCTCATGAAGAGTGAGCTCACAGATGTTCCGGCGGCCATAAGACTCAGCAGGGCAACAGTTAAGAACATAAAAGAGAATCTTTTCTGGGCATTTATATATAATATAATTGGAATACCACTTGCCGCCGGCGTGTGGATCCCGATATTTGGCTGGACGCTCAATCCTATGTTCGGAGCGTTTGCCATGAGCCTGTCAAGTTTTTGTGTTGTTACAAATGCGTTGAGGTTGAATTTGACAGACATTTATGATAAAAATAAAAGATATAGAATCAAGGAGGACAAAGTTATGACAAAGACAATGAAGATCGAAGGTATGATGTGTGGACATTGTGAAGCCAGAGTCAAGAAGAGTCTTGAGGCCCTTGACCAGGTGCAGGAGGCTGTAGTCAGCCATGAGACAGGAACAGCGGTTGTCACTCTCAAGGCAGACGTTGATGACAGCGTGCTCAAGAAGACAGTAGAGGATCAGGATTATAAGGTGACATCAATTCAGTAAAGGCAGGAAATATATGAAGAAGATACTGAACAGATTGCTAAGCAGAATGGTAATAACGTGCTTTCTTGTGGTCGTCCAGTTGGCGATCATGATACTGGGGGTTGTTTTTCTTCAGGACAGATATATCTATATATCGGGTGCTCTCAAGCTGCTCAGCGTAATAGTTGTAATGTATCTTATAACAAAGGATACTAACCCTATGGTAAAGATGGCATGGATGGTGCCGATACTCATATTCCCGGTGCTGGGAGGTCTCATGTATGTGCTCTATGGACATGTGCTGATACCTAAAAAACTCAGAAAGAATTTTCTGCGGGTTCTCCAGCAGGAGGTATATGAGAACGTCAAGGGGGACAACTGGGTCCCAGCGGAGAATTTAAAGTCGGATCCTACATACAGGATATGTAATTATATGGAGAATGTGGCTGAGGCGCCTCTGTACAAGCATACCAGTGTAAAGTATTATGCCATAGGCGATGATGTGATGGATGATCTCATCAGAGACCTGGAGAGTGCGGAGAAGTATATATTCATGGAATATTTCATCGTGGACAAGGGTTATATGTGGGATACCATACTTGAGATATTGAAGCGCAAGGCTGCGGAGGGACTTGATGTCAGGTTCATGTATGATGACATCGGATCTGTGTTCAATGTGCCGAAGTATTACTGGAAGGAACTTGAATCCTACGGTATCAAATGTATGGCGTTCAATCAGGTAGTTCCATTCCTTGCAACTATATTCAACAACAGGGATCATAGGAAGATCACTGTCATCGACGGCAAGATAGCCCACACTGGCGGTTACAACATGGCTGATGAATATATCAACAAGATAGAGAAGTACGGCAGGTGGAAGGACAGTGGAGTGAGACTTGAGGGGGAGGGTGCCTGGAGTTTTACCGTGATGTTCCTTCAGATGTGGAACAGCTTCAGATATTCAGAGGGAAGCTACAACAACTATAGACCGGTGGAGATCGACTATAGTGGCGTAAGTGACGGATATGTTCAGCCGTACAAGTCCAGTCCTCTGAGCGGAGAGAATGTGGGTGAGAATCTGTACATGCAGATGATAAATGATGCACGGGAGTACATTTATATATTTACCCCATATCTTATCGTGTGTAACGAGCTCATGCTGGCACTGAAGCTGGCAGCCAAGAGGGGCGTGGATGTGCGTATTGTTACGCCGGCCATTCCGGACAAGAAATATATATACAAGATGACCCAGTTCAGCTACAAGGAGCTGCTTCTGGCGGGTGTGAAGATATATCAGTACACGCCTGGATTTATACATTCAAAGACACTGCTCATGGACGGCAAGCTTGCATCTGTGGGCTCTATCAATCTGGATAACAGGAGCTTCTATCACCACTTTGAGTGCGGAACTCTTCTGTATGACTGCAAGGCCATAGAAGATGTGAAGAAGGATATGATGGATACATTTGCCGAGTCGGAGGAGATAGATCTTCCATGGTGCAGAAAGAACATAAGCAGGGTGACTATACTTGGTGCGATACTCAGATTATTGTCACCGCTTTTATAAAAGGAGTACAGCCGTATGGGCAGAAAAGACAACAGTGCAGGAGACGGCAGCAGGCGGGAACTTCAGAACGGAATAACCACGTTATTTCTTATATATATGGGGGCTGCGTATCCCCTGATAATTCATGACAGATATTTTGATATAACAGTAACCAAGTACAGGGCGTTTTATATTGCACTGTGCATTTATGCGGTGCTTATGGTGCTTGCGGTGTTGGTGGATGTGCTTGGACGAAATGTCAGCACAGGGCATGGGTCGCAGAGCTCAGGCGGGAATGTGGATGCTTCAGCAGGGGCGGCACATGGCAGCAGGTTTATCGGACGCCTGAGACATTTTATGGATATGCATAATATCATGGCCATGGATATATTCATGGCAGGATTTGTTCTGGCAAATGTTCTGGCATTCTTTATGTCAGGGAATAAGGCAGCAGCATATACAGGCGAGGAGGGCAGAAGGTGCGGACTTCAGTTCGTGCTGCTGGCCTTTTTCCTGTATGTGTGTATGGCGAGATATTGCAGGATAAGGCGGTATGTGGTGGTCATATTCATGCTTGCGGGCTCATTTGTGGGAATTGTCGGCATATGCCAGTTCATGGGATATGATTTCCTTGGACTCAGGGAAGGGCTGATGCAGAGCATAAGAAATGTATACATATCCACATTGGGCAATATCGACATATTTGCAAGCTTCCTGTGCGTGCTGGTTCCGGTGGCAGCCGGGGCGTATATCAGCTCGGAGGGAAAAGAGAGCATAGTGATACGGATAACAGCAGTCATCGCTGTGCTCACAGGAACAGGTGCGGTGATCATATCCAATGCAAACCTTGCATACGCAGGTGTGGGCGGTGCCATGATAGCTGCGTGGATATTGGCGTCATACCGAGGAAAGATAAAAGAATTTGCGGATGTGTGCCTGGTCATGGCGTGCGGAGTTCTGGAGATAAGTATTATGCTGGGACAGACGGACAGTGGATATTCGGAGCTTGACGGACTGAGCTGCTTTGTGAGGGACAGCCGGATGGTGTGGATAGTGTACGTGGTCGTTCTCGTTGTATGGGCGGCCATAAGGCTGGCTTCAAAGTGGACTGTAAAGTTCCGCGGAAAGGCAGCACTTGCTGTATCGGTCGGCGTATCGCTTGCAGGCATAGTGGCTGTTGTTATATATGCGGTGCACAACCACATGGGTATATTTTCATTTGAAGATTCCTGGGGAAACTACAGGGGTTTTGTGTGGAGGAGACTCATGGAGGCGTATAGGGATTTCAGTGTTCCACAGAAGCTGTTCGGTTATGGAAATGAATCGGTGAAGTCGATCATGACTGACAGATACTACGACGATATGATGAATGCGGTGGGTGTTATATATGATAATGCTCACAATGAGTATCTGCAGTATCTGATAACCACAGGAATATTCGGGGCGGTGAGTTATGTGGGGCTGCTGGTTACCACAGGTGGTGCTCTTGTGAGAACTGCGGTATCAGAAGCTGCGATGAATGAGAATGAAAACGCAAGCGGACAATCTGCAGGAAAAAGATCGAAGGAGAAGAAGACCTCGAGAGATTCAAGGGCTGCAAGAGATTCAAGGGCTGCAAGAGATTCAAGGACTGGCTTGGAGTGCCTGCTTGGGTACGTTGCGGATGAGGGCGGTATGATAGCTGTGATGTTCGGGATAACCGGGTATGCCGTTCAGGCATTTGTCAATCTGAATCAGTCACTTACAACGCCATACATATTCCTGCTCATAGCAATGGCAGGAGGTCTGTGCCGCAGATACAGGTGTCGCTCAGGAATCGGCGGCAGAAAATGATGTGTGAAATATGATTTATAAGAAAATAATACAGGGAATTGTGTGTATATACTTGCCACAGTGCATAGCAAAATGTTATAATATTTGCCTGTGTGGTGCTAGTGAACCGCACATTGAATAAATAAATACAGGAGGTCTAGAGGGACATGCAGATTTATGACGAGCTTGTAGCCAGAGGGCTTATAGCGCAGACAACAGATGAAGATGAAATTAGAGATTTAGTAAATAATGGTAAGGCAGTATTCTATATTGGCTTTGATCCGACTGCTGACAGCCTGCATGTAGGCCACTTCATGGCGCTCTGTCTGATGAAGAGACTTCAGATGGCAGGCAACAAGCCTATCGCGCTGATAGGTGGAGGTACAGCCATGATCGGTGATCCATCAGGCCGTACAGATATGAGACAGATGATGACAAAGGAGACTATCCAGCACAACGTTGACTGCTTCAAGAAGCAGATGAGCAAGTTCATAGACTTCTCAGAGGACAAGGCGCTTCTCGTCAACAACGCAGACTGGCTTCTCGACCTGAACTATGTAGATGTTCTCCGCGATGTTGGAGCATGCTTCTCAGTCAACAACATGCTTCGTGCAGAGTGCTACAAGCAGCGTATGGAGAAGGGACTCAGCTTCCTTGAGTTCAACTACATGATCATGCAGAGTTACGACTTTTACGCACTGTACCAGAAGTACGGCTGCAACATGCAGTTCGGCGGCGATGACCAGTGGAGCAATATGCTTGGCGGTACAGAGCTCATCAGAAGAAAGCTTGGCAAGGATGCATACGCCATGACAATCACACTTCTCCTCAACTCAGAGGGCAAGAAGATGGGTAAGACCCAGAAGGGTGCTGTATGGCTCGATCCTAACAAGACATCACCATTTGAGTTCTACCAGTACTGGAGAAATGTGGCAGATGCAGATGTTCTGAAGTGCATCCGTATGCTCACATTCCTTCCACTTGAGGAGATAGATAAGATGGACAGCTGGGAGGGCAGCCAGCTCAACCAGGCAAAGGAGATCCTTGCATACGAGCTCACAAAGCTTGTACACGGCGAGGAGGAGGCTGCTAAGGCACAGGAGAGCGCAAGGGCACTGTTCTCCAAGGGTGTTGCAGCAGACATGCCATCAGTAACACTTGCAGCAGATGACTTCAAGGACGGCGCCATCGATATCGTGTCAGTTCTCGTTAAGTCAGGTCTTGTTACATCACGTAACGAGGGCAGACGTGCCGTAGAGCAGGGCGGTGTCGCTGTGGACGGCGAGAAGATCACAGATGTCCAGACTACAATTCCAGAGGAGAAGTTCGATGGCGAGGGCGTTGTTGTGAGACGTGGTAAGAAGAACTTCAGGAAGGTTAGTAAGTAAGAGTCGTTGATGCTTTGAGTGATATCAAGGCGAACGGCCAGTGGTTATTCAAAAAGGGAAGCGATGAGCTTCCCTTTTTATGTACTACAGAAGGGGATTAGAACTTGATGAATGACAAAACGGCAGATTCAAATAAAAGACGTTTGGCAGTCGCAGCCATCTCGGCTGTGGCACTCATAATACTTGTACAATTTGTGGATTCCTATTGCACTGAGATGTTCGGCAAGACGCAGTCACTTTCTGTTAGGACATTTCTCATGGATCCGCGTGGGATGAGTTCTGAAGCGGCGGTTGCATATATGAGCAGAGGCATGCTGCCATTTTATCTTATCGGAGCGCTCACGCCATTTATCAGGTCATATACGGATATCATAGGCAGGAAGATGATGATGATCATAAATGTGGCGCTTCTGGCTGTTGGAAGTGCAGTATGCCTGCTGGCAAACAATCTGTGGATATACCTGCTTGGCAATGGAATTCTCATACTGGGATATTCGCTGGACATACATCTGATATACATAGTCGATGCGGTAGATAGAAAACATCGAGGAACTGTCAGAGGAATCTGTGGTGGAGTGTCCATGGCAGCAGCCATGTGTATACCTCTGCTCAGGTCATTGTACGTGGATGGCGGCGGACATAATTGGCAGATTCTTTACGCTGTTGGAATTGTTGGCGGATTAATAGGTCTGGTACTGGTTATGTTGTACAGATTCCCGAATATAACTGGTTCTAAAGCTGCACCGAGTGTTGGCGGATCGGCAAACAGGAGTGAGGGAAAATCTGTGGACAGTACAGAATGTAGCACAGATGATGGACATATACATTTTATAAAAACATTCAAAGATATATGCAGAGATCATGCAACCAGAAATCTTCTCATAAGCATAAGCGTGGTGGGGCTGGCGACAGCAGGCATAACATATTACAATGAACCTTTGTGTGCCTTCTCAGGTATGGGAGAGGGCAATGTGAATACAGTGTTGCTCATACAGCCCATAGCATCATTGGCTATAAATGTTCTGACAGGAATACTTGCAGACAAAATGGAACGGAGATATGTGGTGCAGATGGGAATAGCGCTTAGCCTCATATCAGGTATGGCATTTACACTTGGAGTAGGGCATGGAGTTTCATCGGTGTTGCTGGGAATACTCTGGGGCTGCATGAATGGATTTTACTTTTCTGCGGAAGAACTGATAAATCTTATGGTCATGGAAAGTGTAGATATATCGGTCAGAGGAAGGGCGTCAGCTATGTCCACACTGTCATATGGAATAGGAGATCAGCTGGGGATATTTGCAATAAGTCTGGTTGTGGGAGCCCTTGGCATGAGATGGGCAAAATTGGTATTTCTCGTGTCGCCTCTTGTCATAGCAATGGTGGTTCTGAGAAGAAAAGAAATAGAAAAGAGAAGGAAACACGCTTAGTTGTTCAGCGTGTTTCCTTATTTTTATGTTCAACATTCAGCTTGCGGATGCTGGATTTGATCTTTCTGTATTTGAATAGTGGATACATTGCAAATGTCCACAGGGCATACACTGCGACAAGAATGGGCAGGCCTATCAGATTGCGGAGATTATTTGAGTGCCATACCGCCATGCTCAGGTATGCGACGAATATGCACAGCGCAACATCTGTGATGAGATGCAGCTTCTGATTCACGATATACATAGGATGATAACGGTCGTCAGGTGGCTGGATGTCCGATGTGGACAGGCTCTGTTCAAATTGACACAAATTGTAGTTATATATTCCTCTGGCAATCGCAAGCTCAGATATGCTGCCTGCGTACAGGTTGTGTCGGAACAGTGTTGTTACTTCATAATTATCAGAGTCAGGATTGCCGGCGTAGAATGAGAATTCGGCCATTTTCTGATAATGGGATCTCGCACGGAGAAGTATAAGTATGTTCAGAACACCGTTCAGCAAAATAAGGATCATTGTGACGGAATAGAGCATGGAAGCATTTGGCATTCTGAAATACTCCAGGTCAGGATTCACAAGCTGAAGGATCTCGGCGATCACACCTATGGATGAAAGAGTGACAATGAAAGCGGTTAGAGTAGCCCAACTGTATTTGGACGAATCCGCTACCTGATCATATATATGCCGGATGCAATCCTCACTGTAGTTTGTGAGCTTGTTGTAGCTGGTGTGTCTGAAAGAGTTCAGTCTGGAATCGTAATCCCATGAGCACATGCGCGCCACTCCGAATCTGGACGCAGGAACATGACCTGGCAGATCCGAGGAGAAGAAAGCATCATACCTTTTGTAGGTAATATGGTCATGAACCATGCTGTCGATAAGCATAACTCCACCAAATGATAAACTGACGAGAGCCACCAGAAGAGGAAAGCTGTTAAATACAAATGACACAACAATATACAGAATACTCATCATACAAAACAAAGTGATGATGACTCGTCTCCCCTGTTGTATATCATTAAAAGATCTCGAACAGTTCTGAAAATGATTATATGTAATGCTATAGGTGTTACTGTTCTCATCAAGCACGGAATGTTCAAGTATCAGGCTTAGCTCCGAATACTTCTTGTGCAATGAGAATGGAATAAATCTCAAAGCTGTCAAAATGATGGATGCACACAGCATGACAATACTGAACAGCGTCCCCTTTGTGCTTGTCGCCTCATAGGAACTGATCCAGGTAGAAGAGAAGATGGTTGCAAGCATCTGTACAGAGTAAAGGACTATCATTGTATATGTTGCAAATGCCTGTAGCTTGTCAACCCTCCTGGCATCATTCATTAGCTTCTGAAAATGTGGGTTGTTCAGATCGGTCACGGGATGTGCAACCTTAGGCTCCTTGATATTTCTTGTTATTGCAACCTCCGATGCATATGCAGGGAAATTCACATCATCAAAAAGCGCATACAAAAGGATCGTAGCAAGATATTCTGATGGTGAGGTGCATTTGAACAAAGAGCAATAATGTGTAAGCTGGTTGTCTGTTGAGAGGACGTTACTCAGATATGACTGCAGTGAAACTATAAAATCAGAGTCCAGTGCACCTCTGGTCTCTATAAGATTGTCAAGATGAGCGCACAGCTTGTCGTAATCTATCGCATTCAGCAGAGCTCTTATAGGAAGAGGCTGCTCGTTTCCAGAAAAGTTCTTATTTGCCATGTTGGAAAAGAAAACACTCAGCTTGGTGCCTGTAGGATAGCTCTCGTCAGGATGGATGAGATAGTACAGAGGTTTCTGTGCTGAATCGGCATCCTTCTTAAGTCGTTCTATATCCGCATCTTTGAAGACGGAAAATGACATTATTTTGTCAATATCGTCATATTGATTGGGATTCTGTGAAAAGAATAATTGGCTGAAAGTATGTTTGTTGGAGTATGAAGACGTCTGTGGAACAATGGGAATGTTAAGCCCCAGATGCTCTGTGAAAAGCTCCTCCAGAGAGCATATGTGTTCCGCCGGTCTGGTACGATATTTCATCTTTTGTTTCCCCCTCATGGAAATGAAATAGGTTGGTTTAGTAAATATATGTACTAAGCACTATATGAAATATAACAAAAAATGAGCTATTTCAACATAACAAAGGATATATTTCAATAAAATAGAATAATGAATTCTCAATAAAGAAAATAGGCAATGAAACGTGCAATATAGACAATGGTATGTCTGGAGTACGGATTACATTGCCTGAAAGTCATATTACTTCAGACTCTATAATATCAGGTAATAATTGATAAAGATCATTTATTTCTTTAAATTGATATGCAATGAGGCGGAGAACCGCATAGATAAATGAGGGGGAGAGAATTCAATATGACAATAGGCGTATGCGATGTAAATCCAGACGAGACGCAGAGAACAGTATATTTCCTGCGCTCTCAAATTAAAAACAACATTATTGATAACGAAAATGTGAGATTTGTTTCATATAACCTTGATTCAGTAATGCTGGATATCGACTATCAGAAGTTCGACTGTGACATCTTTATAACGGAGCTTCTGTATCCAAATGGCAAGAATGGTGTAAAACTGGCAAAAAGGATCAATGCCGTAGCCCCATCTTGCAAGATTCTTTTTTATGCAAACAAAATCCCTGAAGAACTGGACATATACGAGGCGAATCATGTGAATTGTATGCTTAAAGGCAGGCATGATGCAAGACTTGTGACATTCATGAATGATCTTGTGGAGAAGATGAGCAATGATGACAAGAAGCAATTCATCAAAATCCGATATGACAGGAACGTAAATATCCTTGATTGCCGCGACATAATGTACATCAAAATAGAGAACAGAGTCACGATATATTACACAAATAAAAAAAATGACCAGCGTGATGGCAAATATTACGAATACAGACCTCTCAGCGAGATCATGAAAGACCTCCCAGATAATTTTGTGAGATGCTCAGCCGCTGCGGTGGTTAACAGGGACTATATCAGTAATTATAATCACCAGACAGTTACGATGGTTGATGGGGAGGAGATAAAGATTGGTAGACGGTATGGAGATGTTAATGCAAATAGAAAGGAGAAAGTAGTTCAATGAAAAAAAGAGAAATAAGAAAGTTTATTGTGATGATTATGGGCATAATACTGCTGGTTTCAGAGGTTCAGTTGTTTAGTGGTGATAATGTATATGCCAGTACAAAAACAAGTAGGTACGAGCAGCTATATGTGCCGTCATATGCGGCAATGAGTGGGAAGATGCTGTATTACGCAGTGGGATCAGGGGCTCAAGGAGGGCGGTTGTATATGTACAATACATCTACAAAACGTCAGAAAAAAATATCTGATTTGCGCTGTACGGATCTGACAATTACAAAAAAAAATATATATTGCACTGTAAATAAATATATTGGTTCCGATGCCCGTAACAGGTATGTATATAGAATGTCAAAGGATGGTAAGAAGACGAAAGTCCTTGCGGAAGGCTATAGCCCTGTTGTTGTCGGAAAGTATATTTATTATATAGGTGTTAAGAAAGGCTCTGCTCCGTGGAATGCAAACGTTAAGGTTGAATATGGCTCTACGGGCATATATAGAATGGATTCCAACGGAAGAAACAAGAAGTGCATTTATCGATTCAGTGGGAAGGTTTCAACAGATAAGCTCATTGCTGGAAAAAATCGGGTCATATTTACTGGAAGTAATTCTGTCACATATGCAATAGGAACAAACGGAAAGATGACTCGCGCGAGTATTTCAACTTCAAAAAACAGAATTAGTACATTTACATGGCTTACAAGTTCAACAATTAATAAACTTCCGATATCAAATAATAAATATGGTTACATATATAAGATACAGGGAGCCGCACTTGTCAGGTGTAAAGGAACAAGTCGTAGAACCATATTTAAAGTCCCTGCACAGTATGTTAGAAATGGTGGAATAAATTATGTAATAGATTGTGGAGATTATCTGTTTGTTGTTTCGGGTTACACATATGCGTTCGTTGTTAGTAAGAGTGGAGCGGGCGTAAAAAATGTTGCAGCAGCTTTGATTGGATATTGATGTTGTTATTACGGAGTTTGCCGAAAAAAACAAAATACAGACATGGCAAAACGACATACAGACATGCAAAAACGTGGAGATATATAGTATATGATATAATTTCACAAGAGATGGAGGGGATTAGAATGATAACATATAAGGTATATTCCGACATAGGAAACAGGGAGAAAAACGAGGATTCCGTTGGAAATTTCCATGTAAATCAGAGAGATATATTTGTATTGGCTGATGGACTCGGCGGGGGTGGGGGGGGGGGGGG
>ERZ780086.326-NODE-326-length-13468-cov-2.95966_pt1 | contig 13468 bp, 9 predicted proteins | sample MGYA00511575_ERZ780086 | MGnify/ENA primary metagenome ERZ780086 (study PRJEB29588, sample SAMEA2161917) | human gut metagenome | biome: human gut; feature: human-associated habitat; material: faeces | place: Denmark | collected 2008/2010 ...
ACGAATTTCGAGATCCGTTTAGTCTTTACCCGGCTTCGTTATCCGTCCATCGCCGCCCCGGTATCGGTCGAAGTCCCTAAATCGCCGCTGTTCCTCTCCGAACAATTCACGCCTACGGATATCATGGAACTGAAAACGGCACTGCATCTCTCTGGAGCCATACGCCGCATCGACGGCACGCGGATCGATCTGGCGACACTCGTCGATGTGCTTTCCAGAACTTTCAATGTCCGGATCAATAATCCGGAACAGTGCCACCATACGCTCATCAACCGCAAGTTGCGGGACGCATTTTCTTGACATCTTGCGTAACAATCAGATAGAATATAACCGTTGATAGCTGGAACGCCTAAGTAGAGAAAAAGCAAATGAGAGAATTCTCATTTGCTTTTTTATCGGCTATTTTTTATCTTTGCATAAGAGTCTTTGAAAAGCTAATGAATGCAAAGGACACGGCCTTCAGAGTTAACAAATCATTACCTCGACTTTTGTCATATACTGTCTATCATATAGTTAGATTAGATTAGCACTTTTAGCTACAAAAGTGTCAACGACCTGATTGCCGGACGACGGACCTCCGCCGACAAAAGTCAAGACCGAAAAAAAGCTCCCCGCATTTCTGCGGGGAGCCTCCGTTAACATTCGGACCGGATAGCGGTTATTCGTTCCGACCATAGATATACAACTCATTGATGCTAAGCGCAGTGCTGCCCTTCATGCCGACCCACTTGACATAGCGGGCGTTGCAGGGTTTGAGCAACTGAACGTAGTTGGTTGCGCCATAGCCTCTGTTGGGAGCCTCGGCCTGCCGGAGCTCTCCGTGCGGCGTCCAGTTCTCCCCGTCTTCCGACGTAGAAAGCTCGAAGTACTCGCCCAAATAGTCGATACTAAAAGCCTGAATATCAAAACCGGCGACCCACTGCAAGGTCTTCATGTCGATCGTAAGTTCGAGCGAGGAATCTCTCCAAAGATAAATATCGGAATACGAATCTCCGTCCCAAAGAGCGGTATTAGCATTCGAACTTGAGCTGCCGTTGGTTTGCACGGTCCATCCGCTCGTCGGATACTTCTTCCACGACGGATCGGCCGCGGACAGGAAAGTCAGGAGATCGGACTTCTTCACGATCGAAATCGCAACGCCGGCATCCTCCGGATCGACGGCGGCCCCGGCGGTATCGCCGACCAGCTCGGCCGTGAGCTGCACCGGGAAAGTGCCGAGTTCTTCGTCCGCTTCGAGGAAGTCGTCCGTCACCGACCACGTCGTTGCGTCCGACTCTTTCGCCCCGGCCGGAATCGTCACCTCGGCAGCGGGCGTAAAGCGCTCGTCGTCGACAAATCCTTCGGGAATGCCCGCCGATTTCACGACGAACTTCGTATCCTCCAGCACGGGACGGTCCACCACGACCTTCACGTCATATGTTATCGGATCTTCGTTGACGATCGCACCGTCGATGAAGTTGCGTTTGAAAGTCACGGCATTGCCCTCGACGCCCACGAGCGACGCGACAGCGACATAGGCAGCCTTTTCGATCACCATCTTCGCCTCGCCGTCCACCACGGGAACCTGCGAACCGCGCGCTTCGACCACACGCACGCCCAGCTCGTAGGTCACAGGCCCGAACACATTCTCCATGAAGTCGTAGTTCTCCTCGATCATCCTTACCGAGACTGCCGCCGTAGTGCTGCCGGCGGGAATCACCAGCTCGCGCGCGCTGATCTCGACCAGCTCGGCCGGTACATTGGTGATAATAGGTTCTACGCGAACGACCGTCTCTTCGGGGCTGGCCTGCGCAAGGGCAATGGTATACTCGCCCGAAAGCGAACCGGCGAGATTCAGCACGCCTTCATTATCGTAAGTTCCCGCGAAAGTCGCCACCCGGTCCGTAGTACCGGAGATCGTTGCGCCGACCGGCGTTTCGGGGTAGCCCGCCAGATCGACCTCCTCGTCGGCGCGGCAGCCGGTGAAGAGCGCTGCACCGCCCGCGAGGGCGAAAAGCAGTGCATATTTATACATGTTTTTCATCGTTTACTGTTTTTCGGTTAATATCGCCTCGCAGGCAGGGCCGCACCCCGCCCGCAAGGCGGAATCGAATCAATAGTTCGGCCACTCAGGCTGCGCCGGACGCGAATAGGTATCCGGCAGGTCCTCAGGATAATTATAGCGCGTGGTGTCGGCGAACTTGTAGAAGTGCTCCGGCTCCTTGAGCGGCGATCCGTAGAGAGTTTCGGGACCTTTGTTCAGCCGGTTGACGAAAATATTGCGCCAAGCATTCTTATTCACCCTGCCGTTGGTATTCTTCAACGGGTCGGGCGCGAAGCCCATGAACCAGCCCTTGCCGGTCGTCGGGTCGAGCATTCTCTCGGCGACAACGCTGGTGAAGTTGCCGCCCGTACCGCGGTTGAACTCCATCGAGATGGCCGAGCACTGCTTCTGGGTCATATTGCCCATGGGCGAGGTAGACCAACCGTAATCGCCCACGGCGATATCGACCCACTCCGCAATGTCCTGTCCCTCGATCTCGGTCGGCCAGCCGCTGATATTGAAGCTAGAGTAGCAATAGGCAACGACAAGCTTGTCGGGCATCGCCTTCTTCGATTCGTAGGCCAGACGGGCCGCCCGCGCCGAGCTGCGCGAAGCATAGTAGGGATTCGAAAGATCGGGAGCGTTCGAATACTCGTCGTCGAAGCATACGCCGTCGATATTGTATGTTTCGCAGAACGTGGCCAACTCCTTGGCGAACATCTGGCATCCGTAGTCGGAAAGTTGCGCCACACCCGACTGGTCGTGGTTGCCCAGCACGCACATGATCACCTTGATACCGCGCTTGCGCAGCGGCTGGATGAAGGCTTCGTTGTTATCCATCCAGTACTGGGTCTGCGGATTGAGGCTCAGGAACGGAGCGTTGCGGTCCGCATGATGGTTGATGTTGCCCGAAAAGAGACAGACCACATCCCACAGCAGGCGGCCGTCTTCGAGTTCGAACGTCAGGGCGTTGAGCGGATTGACGTCGTTGACCTCGAAGAACAGGAAGCCCTTCGGCAGGTCGTCGCCCTTGTAACAGGTAGGCATCGAGGTCATATCCTTCACCACGTAGAAACAATGGCTCTCCTTGAGGATCACGCCGTCGGCTTCGAGAGCTACAGGGATCAGATATCCCCGGCCGGCTGCAAGCCCTTCGGCTGCCTCGACGGTCATTTCGACCGTAAGTTCGACATTGCGGCCCGCGGCGGCAAAGAGACCGTCGTTGGCAAAAGTCACCTTGTCAGCCGGATAAAGCGTATAATCCGTACCGTTGGCCTTGTTGTACTGCCCCGCGTCATAGGAGGTATCGAACTTGGCCCTAGCCGTGAACCCCTCGGCGGGGGCTTTGGTCAACACCAGACGCAGCTCGGCGGTGTAGGTCTCCTTCCACAATTCGACGGTGGTGTTCGACTTCCCGGAGTTGAGGTCCTGCAGCACGGCGCCCGTTTCATTGAGGCCCGTTTCGATCGAGCCGGCGCCGTCCCACTCGCCGACCGTGACATCGTCCGTGCAGGAGACGAACGCAGCGGAGTAGAGCAAGGCTGCGGCTGCGGCGAGAATACCGGATTTGAAATATCTCGTTTTCATGCGTAATAGCTGTTATTGGTTATTTTATTTCAGGAAGAGTTACGGGAATCCAAGTCGGCGTGCCGCCCACGGCAGAGAGATTCGTGCCGTTCGCATGGTCGATGATCGTCGAACCGGAACCCTCGTTGAATTTCCAGTAGGCCACCAGCCCCTCGCTTTCGGGGCTGACACCGTACATGTTGCCGGCGATCTGCTCCGGCGTACGGGCCACGCTCCAAACGCGCAGCTCGGAAATCTCTCCGGGGATGTAACGCTCCTCGTTGTACGACTTGCCGACGTAACAGTTGCTGGTCAGCGTAACCGATCCGCTCATCTTCTGATTGGAGTAGGCCACCTGCTTGCCGTTCTGGTAATAGATACGCTCGCCGTTTACGGCATCCCAAACCACGGCGATATGCACCCATTCATTGACCGGAAGCCCCGGAGCGGCATTGGCTGCGGGCCAGTTGCCGCCGTTGGCCGATCCCGTCGCCAGCTGGAGCTGGTCGCGCGGACGGTCGGCGTCGCCGATGCGCACGAGGAAGTTGCCTTCGATACCGAATACCGAGCTGAGGGCGTCGCCGCGGCCGTCGGTCCAGTCGGCGCTGCGCAGCAGGGCCTCGATGGTGACCTGCTTCATGCCGCTGACGAGCGGTTTGGCGTCGGCCGACCAGCTGACCGGGAAGTTCATCCACGCGATGTTGGCCACCACGTTGATCATCGCACCCTGACGGGCCACGAAGTAGACCGTACTGCGGCTGTCGAGCAGATCCACGCCATTGCACGAAGTGACCGTCACGGGCAGCACGTAACGCAGGCTGCCGTCGAGCGTATTGATGTCCTTGAACACAATCTCTATCGCGTCGCCGCTCACCTGACCGGCCGCAATGTCGATCCGGTTGGAAGAGAGTTCGTAGCATTCGGCGGGAAGCGCCACGGCGTTGTCGCCATAGATCATGTTGTAGGCGGCTACCTGCGACGGATCGGCCCCGATCGTCACGGCGACCTGCTGCGCGGCAGGCTTGGCCAGACGCGACTCGATCGTCTTGGTATATCCCGGCGTGTCGCTCTTGATCAGCAGGTCATCGGACAGAATGGTCGAGGTGATATAGAACTTGTTATCGAAACGATGCTTCTCGACATCCTCGTTCTTGCAGCCGGTAAAAGCGACTGCGGCGAGCGCCGAGAGAACCAATAAGCATTTGTTGTATTTCATGGCTGTCAGTTTTTAGATGGAGGGGTTCATAATGCCGATCGCCTCGCGGGTCTTGGCCCACACCTTGGCGGGGTTGTAATAGTCGTACTGGACATCCTCGATCAGCAGCCCCGCACGGGTATAGCCCGGCGAAGGGAGCGTCACCCATCCGGCCCAAGCCTCGATCGCCTCGACCGTATCGCCGAAGGCATCGACCATGCCGGTATAACCGAACTCCTTCTTATCGTCGCCGGGACGGGTGGTCTGGGCCGTCACGATCAGACGGTCGGCCGGCACGCCGGCAACGCTGACTGCGGTAAGAGCCGAGAACGACATCTCGTCGAGCGTCTTCACGTCATTGGTCGGCAGGATGATGTAGGCGCACTCGTCCAGCAGCGGCATATTCGCCTCCGTAACGGCTCCGGTGAAGCCGCGGAAGACGAGCGCATGCGAGGGATGAGCCTCGTGCCAAGCGCGGATCGGCGCGAAGAGCGCTTCCTGACGGGCCGTATAGACGGCCAGCGCCTCGTCCTGCATGCTGCCTACGGCCTTGCCCGTGTAGGTGAAGATGAAGCCGTCGTAGCCCCAGCGGTCTACCAGCGCGATCTGCTCGCCGACACGGCCGTCGAGATAAGCCAGCGCATCTTCCTCGCTGAGCGTGGGGTCCGCCTTCAGCACCTGCGTCCAGTCGTTTTCGAATGTCTGCAGGTCGATATTGAAGAGGACGCGGGTCCCCTTCTCATGCACTTTCCGGATTTCATCGACAAGCGTCTGGCAGAGCACGGCCGGAACCGGGTTCACCACGATGAAGTCGACGCTGTCAGGTATCGCCGTGAAATGCTGCGTGCGATGGGTCGTCGCGGCGCCGTTTTCGGGAACGGTCATCGTAACGAACACCGCCTTGTGCGAACCGGCCTTGTACTCCCGGAGCGCCTGCATGTACCGGGCATACAATTCGGGATTCGTCTCCTCGAATGACGAATAGTTCACGTCGATCGCCTCAGGCTCGACGGCCTCGTGGCAACCGGCCATGAAAAGCACGGCTGCAAGGGGCAGGAAATATCTTTTGATGTTGATTTTCATAGTTTGACGGTTTTATAGGTTAGCGAATCCGGGGATTGCAATCCCACCACAGACGGGTGGACATTTTGTCCTGACCGCCCAGCCACTGATCCACGGCGGCCCGGATCGTTTCGCCGTTCGCCTCGTACTCCTCCAGCGGATAGGTCATACGTCGGGCGCCCAGCTGCAGATTGGTGATGTCGGGATTGTTGTTGACCACCACCGGGAACAGACGCGGATAGCCCGTACGACGGTAATCGGCCCACGCTTCGGTACCCAGCGGGAAGTTGGCGATCCACTTCTGGGTGATGATGCGTTCGAGGTTCTCTTCGAAAGCCGCCCCGTCGTTCCAAGGAATCGTGACCGTCGACTGGTTCGAACAGCTGTAACCGAATGCCGGGTCGTCATAGCTGCCCGGAAGCGCCGTCGAAGCCATATAGGCCGTCAGCTGATCCGCGACGCCGCAACGCTCGAACGAGAGCCGGATACCCTCCTCGTAGAAGCTCCGCGCGTCGCCGCCCATCGCCCAGCCGCGCAAAGCGCCCTCGGCGCGCAGGAAGGCCACCTCCGAAGCGTTCATCCACATCAGCGAGGTCGACGCCGTCACGTTATAGCGCGAGAAGTTGTTGATTCGCTCATCGTCGGGAATCTGAATGCCGTTGCGAAGACCGGCATAGCCGCCTGCGGCGAAAGCCGACTCGTTGAAATAGCTCGCACGACGGGGATCGGCGTAACCGTTCATGAACGACGCGATATCGGCGGCGACGCGGGGGTCGCCCGCACCCGACTTATAGCTGAAGAAGCAGACGTAGAAAGGATTGCCGTCCTTGCCGAAGCCCGTATACATGGCATTGCCGGAGTTGTCCTCGATCACGCCCAGCTCCGAGCTGACGGCCTCCTCGGCCAGCTGCTGCGGAGTACGACCGTCATCGGTGGTGAAATCCGTATAGACGATACGCATCGCAAGACGCAACTTGAGCGAGTTGGCCAGACGGCCCCAGCGCTCCAGACTGCCGCCGTAAAGCCGGTCGGCATCGGTGGTGATCATGCCTGCACGGTTGCGCGTAAGCACCTCGACGGCAGCATCCAGATCAGCGAACATGGCCTTGAAGACCTCTTTCTCCGAGTCTAGCGGCACCGGATCGGCGCCCGTACCCACCTGCGTATAGGGAATCGGTCCGTAGGTGTCGGCGACGCGGTGTACGCCGGCGACCTTCACCACCTTCGCCACGGCGATGGCATTCTCGTCTTCGGTCACCTTGCACAACTCCGTGAAGTTCGACATTTCATTGGTGTAGATAACCCGGTAAAATACCGGCGACCAGTTCGACTGCGGGTCGTAGGTCGAGAATTTTCCAGTGTTGAATCCGCTGTTCGCATCGGCGATATAACCGCCGTAAGGCCCGCCCAGCAGCAGATCGGTGAACTGGCACTGATTGACGTCGGCCGGAATGACCCAGCTCTGCATGGTGGTCATGAACGACCGCATGGCGTAACCGTCCCGCTCCATATCCTCTGCGGTAACCTCATAGGGATTCCGGTTGATATCTTCGTAGTTGGCCGTGCAGGATGCCGCGCCGAGCGCTGCCGCCGCAAGGGCCACCGTCATATTCGATATATTGAATTTCATGGCGTTTTAGCTTGATTAGAATTTGACACGCACGTTGAAGCCGATGCTGCGCAACGAAGGCATCATGAAATAGTCGATGCCCTGATAGTAGTTGCTGGTGGTAGCGACCGCCTCAGGATCAAAGGGCGCCTTGTTGTAGAGCATCCACAAGTTGCGGCCTACGATCGAGAGGGTGATGTCGCAAACGTCTCCCAGCTTCTTGCGCGGAATCGTGTAGCCGATCGAAGCCTCCTGCAACCGCACATTCGTAGCCGAATAGGTGTAGTACTGCGGAGTCGTATCGCCGTTGGCGACGGTCTGGTACCATTTCTGCGCATCGATCAGGTCGTTGCCGTTGATGACGATGCCGCCCGCATCGCGCGCATCGGCCGACGAGGCCGATACGCCGTAGTAATCCATTACGGCCTGCGTGCGCGAGTAGACTACGCCGCCCAGACGAGCCGTGAGCAGGAACCCGAAATTGAAGTTGCGCCAGCGGAAGTCGTTGCGCCATGCCAGATTGGCGTCGGGGAATACGGAACCCAGCTTGATGAAATCCTTGGTCTGCGTCTTGTTGTCCACGAAGATGTTGCCGTCCATATCCTGATAGATATCGCCGTTCGAGTCGCGGCGCAGGTCGGCGCGCGAATAGATGTCGCCCAGCGAGCCGCCCTCGCGCAGAATGAAGCGGACGTTACCCATGCCTCCCACGTTCAGGTCGCCGATCGGAGTGACCTTGCCCGTGTTGGGGTCGATCACCTCTTTGCCCAGCTTCATGATCTTGTTGCGGTTGACGCTGGCCGTGAAGTTGCTGTCCCATGAGAAGCGGTTCCACGTATTCTTGTAGCCCAGCGACATTTCGAAACCGCGGTTGCGCACGTCGCCGTCCTGCTTGTAGACCTTGCTGTACATCGAACTTGCGGGGATGCCCGTGTTGAACGTCTGGTTGATCGTACGGGTGTTATAGTACGAAATGTCGAAATTGAAATGTCTGAGGAAGCGCATCGTAAGACCGACTTCGAACGATTTGGTGCGTTCGGGCTTCAGGTCGTAGAGCGGACTTTGGGACGAGAGGTTCCAGCTGTTGGTCGAAGAGTTCCACGAGCGGGTCGGATTGGCGTAGAAACGCGAGAAAGCCAGACCCACCGATGCGTACGACGCACGCAGCTTGACGTAGGAGAGGTTCTTGGGCATGTTCGGAATGATTTCCGAGAGCACGACCGAAGCGCCGACCGACGGATAGAAGAACGAGGAGTTCACCGAGTTGGGACCCGCCAGCTGCGAGGGCCAGTCGTTGCGGCCCGTCACGGTCAGGTAATACGCCCCCTTGAAGCCCACCTCGGCCGAGAAGAAGACCGACTGCGACTGCTCGCGCCAGCCGATCTGCTCGCGGACGGTCTTCGAATTGGAGAGGTTGTAGACGTTGAACACGTTGGGGATGTTATTCGGCTCGTAGATGGCGTTGCCGTCCTTGTCGTAACCGGTCTGCTCTCCGTAGGCGATCGGGCCGCGGACTTTCGAGGCGTCGGAACGCATGTCCGAGATCGAAGCGCCGACGTTGGCCTGCAGACTCCAGTTCTCGCCGAAGGTCTTGTTGATATTGACCATCACGTCGCCGTAGGTCTGACGGTCGTTGGTCTTGGTGATGCCGTAGAGACCGTTGGGCGATCCCTCGGTGCGCAGGTTGTTGGTCGATGCGTAGAGCTTCTCGGTATAGTCGCTGTTCGAGTTGTCCACCCGGATGCGGCCCGAAACCGAGAGCCAGTCGAGGATGTCGTAGGTCAGCGAGGCGTTGATCATGTAGCGGTCCTTGCGGTTCTCGCGCAGGTTGCGGTAGCTGATCCAGTAGGGGTTCTGCATCTGATAGGTATCGGCTCCCATCGTCGGCCAGTACTGCTCGTAGATGCCGCGCGAGGGGTTGTAGCGTTCGTACATCTCCACATCCGCCCAGTCGTCGCCGCGCGGGAAGAGGTAAGCCGACACCAGCGGGTTGGAGTAGACGCCCTGATTGACCATGTTGCGGTCTTTCTGGATAATGTAGCTGGCACCCAGATCGAGGTGCATCTTGTCCTTGAGGAACGACGAGGTATTGCGGAAAGTGAAGTTGTAACGGTCGTAACCGTTGTTGGGAATAATACCGCGCGAATTGACGGCGCCGGCCGAAGCATAGGTCTGGCTGCGCTCGTTGCCCGTCGAGAACGAAACCGTCTCGGTGCCCACGACGCCCGTCTGGAAATAGTCGTCGGCAGGGTCGTAGCCCCTGTAATTGAACGCATTCAGACGTTCGCCCCACGAGTAGATGCCGTTGGCGGCTCCCGCCAGCTTGTCGCCCGTGCCGTAACGGGTCTGGAACATCGGCATCACGAAAGGCGCGAGCACTTCGGTGTTGCTCGTCACCGTCACGGTCGTCTGACCGGCCTTGCCGCGCTTGGTCGTGATCAGAATGGCGCCGTTGGCGGCATCCGAACCATAGAGTGCCGCGGCGGCTGCGCCCGACAGGACGGTCATCGACTCGATATCCTCAGGGTTGAGGTCGGCGATGGCCTCCGAAGAGCCCTGCGAATCGAACTCCTCGCTGCCGTCGCTGCGGAAGTTGCACATCGGAATGCCGTCGATCACATAGAGGGCGTTCGACGACTGCTCGATGGATTTCGAACCGCGCATCCTTCGACGAACCGCCGACACCCGACGACGAGGCGTTGATATTCAGACCGGCCACCTTGCCGTTGAGCGAATTGACGAAATTGACGTCTTTCACGGCCACGATGTCCTCGGCGTTGATCTGCTGGGCATTATACGAGAGCGCCTTCTCCGAGCGCTTGATGCCGAGGGCCGTCACGACGACCGATTCGATCTCCGATGCGGCCTCGCGCAGCGTAATGTCGAACGAAGTGCGGTTGCCGACGGCAACCGCCTGCGGCTCATAGCCCAGATAGCTCACTTCGAGCCATGCCGTCGAAGGTGCGGGCACCGAAAGGGTGAAACGGCCGTCGGCGTCGGTCGTCGTACCGGTCGAGGTGTCGCGGACGATGATCGTGGCGCCGATGACCGGCTGGCCGCTCCCGTCGCGGACATAACCTGCGACGGCCGCAGGCTGCTCGGCTTTCTTTACGGAGAGGATGATGCTCAGCGAACGGATGTCGTAGGTCAGGTCCGCACCCGCCACCATCCGGTTCAGGGCTTCCGTAAGCGGCACCGCCGTAACATCGAGGCTTGTGATACGGTCGGTCTTGACATCCGAACCCGTAACGAACAGATATTTGGTCTGCCGTTCGATCTCGGACATGATCTGTGACATCGGGACACGGTCCATCCGGATCGTAACTTGGGGCAGGCTGCGGTTCTGGGCCGCCGCCCGCGGAGACCAGATAGCGCAAAGACCAAGCATGAATAAAAAAGTAAATGACCTTTTCGCTTGTCTGATAAATGTTTTATTCATAAATTTGTACTTTAGGTTTGAGTAGGAGGTTTGCTTGAACCCCGGCCTGTGCGATGTGCTACCATCCGCACAGGCCATTTTCTGAGGTTCCGACAATCATAGTATACAGTTTCTCACAAACTTGGATTACTTCATAGGCCGGTCGTTTTTAAGGTTAGACTGAGTTTATCGGATGGTTATCGTGTTGTTCTGTTCGTCCTTCTCGTACTCGAAATCGGCAAACCGCTGCAGCACCTGAAGCGCATTGTCGATACCTACCGACTGCCGTATCTTACCCTGTCCGATACGGATCGACGGTTCGCGCTCGATACGGATTGTGACGCCGAAGGTCTTTTCGAAGCGGTGCATCAGCTCGGAGAACGACTGATCGGTCAGGCTGATGATTCCGTTCGTCCACAAATATTCCTCATCGTTGTCGATCTGCGCGAGACAGAGATGCTTCCCTTCGAGCGTCACCATCTCGTCGGGTTCCAGCACCAGTCGTTCGCCGGGAACGAGCCGGCTGGAAACGGCGACGCGGCCTTCGAACAGAGCCGTCGAGAAGAGCCCGTTCTCCTCCTCGGCCACGACATTGAATTTCGTGCCCAGCACCTCGACGTCGCAGGCGTATGTCCGGACGATGAAGGGATGTTTCGCATCGTGCACCACTTCGAACCGGGCTTCGCCTTCGATCTCCACACGGCGCTCGCGCCCCGTAAAGAGCGCCGGATAGCGCAGCGTCGTTCCGGCGTTGAGCCATACCGAAGTGCCGTCCTGCAACGTCAGGCTGACGCGCTGTCCGTAGGGTACGGATACCGACAGTAGCCGTTCGCCCTGCCGCGAGAAATCGCGTGCGGCGTGAAAATAATAACCGCCGAAGGCGAGCAGTACGACGGCCGCTGCCGCCGCGCTCCACCGGCGCAGGACGGAGCCGAAACGGCGCCTGCGGTCCTTGGCGTAAAGTTCGTTGATGACCGGAGCGCTCAGAGCCACCAGATCGTGCTGCCGCTGCACCTTTGCGAGTTCCGATTCGTGTGCAGGATCGGCTTCCAGCCACGTCAGCACTGCCGTCTCCTCCTCAGGCGATGCTTGGCACGCCACGTAGCGATATAATGTTTCCTTTTCCATAAGTTGCTATATTGACGCACGACAGTGCAGGATTTGCGAAAAAAATCGCAAAATCCCGCAAATAAATATTTTTAATAATTCCGGGGGGGGGCGGTCGTCAGAAGCCGTTCAGCAAGAGTCCTATCAGCGGAAGATAATCCTTGAGCGCAGCCTTGAGCGCCTCCTTCGCCGCACGCAGTTCGTAGGTCACCTGTCCTTCGGACAATTCGTAAACGGCGGCTATTTCCCGGTAGGACATCTCTTCGTAACGGTGGGCGATGAAAATCCGCCGCCGCTGTTCAGGCATCCGCCGCAGTTCGCGCTCGATGATGGCGAGCGCCTCGGACATCATCAGGTTCTGGGGGTCGTTGGCTTCGAGCCGCGCGATACGCTCTCCGACCACGCGCGCACTGGTCTGGTGCATGTTCTGTTGAATTCTGAGATGAATGGCTTGGTCGCGCAGATAGTCCAGACACTTGCGCTTGAGCGCGGTAAGCAGATAGGCGGGCAGATTCCGGGGCGTCGTCTCCGTGCGGCTCTCCCAGATTTTCAGAAAGGTATCGGACACCAAATCCTCGGCCACCATCCTGTCACGGACATACGACACGGCGATCCGGACGAAATACGTCCTGTACTCCGCATAGACCTCCTCCAAACCATGGGGGGGGGAATTTTCGATAGAGCGATTCATGGCAGAATAAACGTCCGGTCAAAAAAATAAAGGTAATACTTTTTGCCATTTCCACCAATTTTTTCCCGCCAGAATTTTCTGCGGCGAATGACGGAAATATATAATATTTCCGATCCTGTATATCCGGCGGAACAAATCCGCCGCCCCCGGAAACCCTCCGCCGCATGAAATCCGGAGACGAAAAAACGCCGTCCCCCAAACCGGGAAACGGCGTCCTTTCCTAAGCGGAACCCACTATTCCTTGGCGTAGCGCTCTTCGACGACCTTCCAGTCGATGCGGTCCCAGAGGGCTGCGACGGCATCGGCGCGGCGGTTGCGGTAGTCGATATAGTAAGCATGCTCCCAAACGTCGAAGCACATCAGGGGCTTCATGCCGTAGCGCAAGGGATTGCCGGCGTTCTGCTCGCTGACGATCGCCAGCTTGCCCGACTTGTCCTCCGCGAGCCATACCCAGCCCGAACCGAACAACCCTGCGGCGGCCTTCTCCATCTGGGCCTTCAGCTGATCGAACGATCCGAAATTTTCGTCGATGGCCTTCAGCAGCGCGCCCGTGGGACGGGTCTGCGCCTTGGGCGAGAGTTCGTCGAAGAAGAATTCGTGGTTCCACATCTGCGCGGCGTTGTTGAAGATCGCGCCGTCGGCCGAAACGACGATATCCTCCAGCGGCTGCTCGGCATAGGGGGTATCGACAATCAGTTCGTTGAGTTTATTCACGTATCCCACGTAATGCTTGTCGTGGTGAAAGCGCAGCGTCTCTTCGGAGACCTGCGGTGCGAGCGCGTCATAAGCGTAAGGCA